>Ga0189286_100048_pt1 | contig 101146 bp, 78 predicted proteins | sample UW69minimetaG_FD_130330 | JGI IMG/M metagenome (GOLD analysis project Ga0189286, IMG submission 130330) | Marine microbial communities from the Costa Rica Dome - UW69 mini metaG | ecosystem: Environmental > Aquatic > Marine > Oceanic > Photic zone | place: Costa Rica: the Eastern Pacific... | reverse complement strand
TTAATACTTCCAAAACAACTTTGGTCTTGAATTTTGAAGTGAATTTTCTTCGTGTCATATCAGTAAATTTAAGTGTTTTTTTTCTAACTTAAACTACTGTCCTAATTTTGGGGGAATGATCACATAATTTCTTTCACATACGCATAATAACAAAAAAAGTCAGAATCTTATATTGAATCTGACTTAATTTATCGATGTAAACAATAAAAAAATTATGTTTTACAGGCTCTTAGTAATTTAGATGTTTTCCCTTTTTTAAAAAACAAATATTCATTTCTTAATAATACAAAATCTTTAATTAACGCATCAATATTGACAATTTTTTTATTATTGATCTTAATTCCTCCATTTATTATAAGTCTTTTTGATTCACTTTGCGAAACGTTAAATACTTTAGATACGGCTTTGTAAATAGACATATTTTGATATTCATTAATGGATATTTGTGAAATAGGGAAATTACAAACTATGTCATTCCATGATGATTCTTTTATATCTTCCACATTATCTTTACTGAAATTACCATATACTATATTCGAAAACATAACAACATCATCACATACTTTTTTTGTGTGAACTATTGAAGTCATATAAATTGCAAGTATTTTCTTTAATTCTCTTGGTTTATTATTGTAATCTCTAAATAAATCAGTTATTTCTAACTCATTGTACATTGTAAATACTTTAAAAAGTTTTAATAAATCTTTATCCTCAACATTTAACCAAAACTGGTAAAAATCATAAATACTTGTTTTATTTTTATCTAACCAAATATTTCCATTTTCTGTCTTACCAAATTTAGTACCATCTGATTTAGTAATTAAAGGACAAGTGATAACATACCCTTCTTTCTTTAGTCGTTTTTTTATAAGATGATTTCCAGATGTTATGTTACCCCACTGATCAGCGCCTCCCATCTGAAGTTTACAATCCATTTTATCATATAACCAATAAAAGTCAAATGCTTGGAATAATTGATATGAGAATTCTGTAAACGAAAGTCCATTGTCTTTTCTGGACTTCACACTCTCTTTCGACAACATATAATTTATATTTACATATTTACCGACTTGACGCATAAACTCTGATATTTTCATATTGTCAATCCAATCATTATTATTCACAATACATGCTGACAGCTTACCGCAATCAAAGTCAATAAATTTTTCAAATTGTATTTTCAGTGAGTCTATATTATTTTTCAATGTTTCTGTATTTAAAAAATTCCTTTCTGCCGATTTTCCAGAAGGATCACCAATCATACCTGTAAAACCTCCTATCAAGATTATCGGTCTATGTCCAGAATTCTGTAAATGTTTCAGCATCATTATAGCTGCCAAATTACCAATATGTAATGAGTCAGCTGTTGGATCAAAACCAATGTATCCTGATGTTTTTTCTATACCAAAATTTTCTTTGGTGTATGGAGTAATATCATTTATCATACCTCTCCAACTAAGTTCATTTATAAAATTTTCCATGTCTTTATTTTTTTAGTATTGTTATTATCTCAGTTATTTTATCCCAAACATTTAATTTTCTATCAATATCAAAATCTGTTATTTCGACAAAAAGTCTGACTAAGGCAGAATAATGTTTTTTTAGCATAGATATAGTATGAATATCACAATTAGATTCGTTAACTTTTGTAAGGGCATCTTCTTGTTCTTTTATGATGAATCTAAACTTCTCATCCTCTTTGAAAATTGTGTAAGGAACTGCATTGGGCTTTTTATTATCTAATCGCTTTCCGCTTCTGGTATATATTGGTAGAATTAAATTTCCAAAAACATCTTTATATTGTTTATCAAAGAAAGTTTCATCAAATTTCCCTAAAGAATTTAATGCCCAACCTATTTTTATACCAACATTTCTGGTTATCCTAAAATATTCAATATCTGCTGCCTCTATACTTGCATATGAATTTCCTATTGAACTTCCTAAAGTCTTTTTAACAAGTTCATTGTGTAATCTATCAGTTCCTATCTCTGAAGCCAGAAAAGTATAATAGTTACTAATTCCTATTTTTTCAATAATATCTTCAATTTGCCGTTTTTGATCTCTAGCCAAAATTCTAACTTTTTCCTCTGAGAAACCATTTCCTACAGCATGGGTATCTGCGATGATATGATATATATTCTTTTTCCCTAACCTTCTTCTAATTTTTTCAGCCATAAGCGGCATCATCAGAAAATCAAATGGAACACCTACAGTTAACTCATTTTTGCTTGCCAAACCTGTACCATAGTAGATGTTTGCATTCGTTTTACTATTTTGGAATTCATTTATAGCACGTGAAGTATTTCGCTTATCTACTAATCTTTCTTGATTTAATATTCTCTTTAAATCATCCTTTGATATATAATTAATCCCATCCATAATAGTAAATTTTTAAGTTGTGATACTTACTATCTATCAATCGAGGGTCAACATTCTGTTTTTTAAGAATTTGAAAAAAGATGATTACTATATTTTCAATTGACTTTGAGGTCAATATGTTTGTGTTGTTTGTATGATTCATTTTAAATAAAGTTTGAAGTGTTAAAAAAGTATTGTAGTTTGTTTGTAATATAGATTTCTAATTAAAATTGAATTTTCAATAAAAAAGACTTAAAAAAGTTTTTAAAATCCTATATCGTCAAGTGTAGAAATGAAAAGGAAAAATTATTAGACGTATAATGTTTTGAAGATTATATACAGATATACGCGCATCTAAAGTAAGATGTTTATTGACTTTGGTTGTGACAATATATAGATATATTTGGTTCATTAGTTTTAATTAATGAATCAAATTTACCATATGTAACTACGCCGAATTTAGCATAATCATAAATAAAACAGCTTTTTAAAAAACTATTGTTTAGCTCCTAGATTAAAGATAATTTTAACTTTGCTTTAATCTTTATAACTCTGCAATCGATTTCTTATTTTTGCAACCCTAGACTCAAATTCATTTTTAAGATTTTTATTTTTTCTAAGTGTTGATTTCAATTCTTCAGAAAACATATCTCCATTAATTACCTTTTCCACAATCTTTAGTTCAAACTCAGATAAAAATTCCATATATCGAAGTTGTTTATTACCTGTACCTCTAACATTTAAAAAGTAAGTCGTAGAAGGAAACTTACCATTAAAAAAAACTTCATCTACAAGAACCCTATGATCACTAATTAAGTCTAATATCCCAGATATGTTAAGAACAATACGCAACTTATAATTACGAAAAAGAGATTTTATATTATCTGGACTATTTGTCTTTCTAAGATTATGAAATGATTTAGAACCATTCACTACTTGCTTTAAATCTTTTATCCAACCTTTTTTATTATTATAATAAAAATGATCCCATATCTTTGGAGCCCAAGTATTATATATGGAGGTTTCTATCGCAAGATATTTTTCATAAACATTCTCTAATGAATAAAATAGATCAAATTGTTTTTCTGCGCCTTCTTTTAGCGATTTTGGCATGTAAAAATTTTTGTCTCTTAAGAATTCAAAAGCTAACCCATTACCTATTATACAGTTTGGATAATAGAATTGACTATTTGCATGATTAGTTAGTAATATATGATCTAAAGTAGGATGGAACAAGTAATAATTTGTTTTTGGTAAACTCAGCTCCTCATTTGCAAAATAAATATTCTTATTTAAAAACTTTTGATAATAACTACCTCTCTTATATTCAACAACTCCTACTAAGCCTAGCCTATAAAGAATGGTTAACAAATTTTTATCTGTACTAAGCAAGTGTGTATCTTTAATATAGTTTTTTCCATTACGGGCGTAAAATTGCATCAATTCGTTTTCTGGAAAAAACGGTAATGTTTCTGCTTGTAAATCTCCAAATATCTTACTTAAAGCTTTTTCTGATATTGCTTCTTTGAATGCATTCTGTAATTCTTCTTTAGATTTTGTTGATTTATAGTGTACATAGATTAAATCTTTCAAAACATTTACCTGAAAGGTAATTTCTCTAGGATTAAGAAATGTATGTCTTTTTATAAAATTCCATAATGATTCAGAATTCCTTATTTTATTTTTCACATAAAGATGTGGCAGGTGATCTATAGACGCAAGTTTCAAAGCTGATTCATCTATATTAGCAGCTTTTAAAAGGTTTTGATATATCATTTCAAAATCGTTTTCACTATACTCAATCTTCATCACAATGCTTCTTAACTGCGGACTATTTTTGATTCTCAAATAATTAAAATACTGATATGCTTCAAGCCTAAAAGTCGTATAGATATTTAGTCTTCTATCTAAACTATTGATGTTATATAAAGAGAGAAAAAAACCAATATGGCAATTTAACCAACAAAGTACAGTTCTATCTGCTGCTAAAAATGAAGAATCTGAATTTAAAAAATTTTCTAAATCAATTTGTTGCTTATTTAATCCTGAATTACTTAGATGATTTGGGTTTTCATTTATTAATGAAGAAAATAAAGCTTGATCTAAATTATCTAAATATACACTAACCTCTCTCTTGGAGATATAAATACTCAATATATGCTTTACAGTATCAATAAAAGTACTATTCTTGGAATAAATAATAGCTCTATTATTTATACATTTATATAATATTGATCCATACTTGATTTTGGTTGGATCAAGTTCTAATGGATTAAATATATCGTGAAATTGTATTTTTTTATACTTCTCTTCGGTAATTATTTCATAGTCAATTAATTGATCATACAAGCGCGAAAGAATAAAATAATAAAGACTAACATTGAAAATTTTCTCCCATTGTTGGTACTTAACATGTTTCTCTAGCTCACTAGCACTTAATTCATCACTAAACCCAATTTTTTCAGTACCTTTTTCTGGAATGAAAAATTTATTGTCTTTATCAAGTTTTCTATCTAAATAACTTTTGTAAGAAATCAGAATAGATTTACCTGAACCTTTTTGCCCAGTAATTATATTAATTGAAGAGTCTTTTCCGCCATATAAGAAAGAATCTATAGATTCATTAGTACAGATAAACTTTACTTCTCTATCACTTGGTTTAAAATTAGTTCCATCCGTGGTTAAAATTGATAAATCACTCATATAAAATATTAATTACTTTCTGTTTCCAATAATCTAAAATTTTTATTATTTAATTTTTTATCTAAAATTAAATATAACTTCATAAATGTAATAAAAACCTTTAACTAATAAGTTATGGGTTTCCTCATAAAGTGAAAGAAAATCAATAATTACATTTCAAAGACAGAAAAGGAAGATCAATCTTTACTTTGTCTTGATTCATCTAAGCACACAATAACTTCCAAACTTTCTAAACTAATTTCATTGATCATTCCCCCATTTAGAGGACAGTTTTCAATATTTTGGTAATACAATAAAGTAGTACACACACATAAATACAATCATTATCAAAAGTGGCACTTTTTTTGAATGGAATATTTTAAAATCACTATAAAATTTTCATATGCGCACACTTAGCCTCACTCTGTCAATAGGTATATTCATCACTTTTTTGGCCAATGCTCAACACAAAAAAGAACTAGAGATACTATTTAAAAATGAATCTGACAAAATATTTCACACCTCCATACAGGGTAAAGGCGACATCACCTTGGAGTTAACATTTTTGAAAGAAGAGGTTAATGTTGATCCGTGTTATTCCATACATCATGCAATCAGGCATGTGGAAGGGCGTTATTTTTACAAAGGCAACAAAAGTAAAAGTACAAAACTGCAAGGGGTTTTTTCGGCAGATACCTTATACCTTTATGCAGGAATCGATCGGAAGCTTGAAAATACTGGTGTTACCTGTGGTAAATTGGTTATGTATACAAACGATCAAGAAAGTGAAGTAAATTTTTCTGAACGTTTTATGTTTACAGGTTCTGGAATAAACCAATGGTTTGACAATTCTAATACACGAGTAGTAGCTCCTATCTTTTCTTCACAAGATATTTTGGTAAAACATACATTTGAAGTTGCATTACAAGACGATCGTAAATTGGATTTGATGCCAGCCATTCAAAAAGATCATTGGGATGTACTGTATCCCTATTCAGAATTACTATACAAGAAATGTGTAGTAACCGACACATCAATACGAGTTCTACTCATTAAACACAACGAATATTCATGTTGGAACGATTATACCTCCATGATACAATTGACATTTCACCCAACTAGTTTCACACAAATAGGTAGTAAACGCTATGAAATAAGCAGATGTGATAAGTTGGCAACAGACTTTGATTTTATGGCAGGTGAAACGATAGAAGAAGACAAGATTTATAAGGTTTATTCTTATGGTGTTGAAAATCAAGATAAAAGCACATTGCAACTAAAGGGTAGTTACCGAGTAAAAGACGCTGAGGTACATATCATCGAAAAATGGTTTTAATAAAAATATATAATCATGTGTAAACTAGAATTACTCATATAATGATACATGTATTCATACAACAATAGCAAATTGTTTCATTTTTGATTCATAATATGCAGTATACGAACATCTACTGAAAAGTATTAAGAACCATTTTATGCCCTATGCTACACAACTAATTATTTACCAAAAACAGTTTTGCGATTTTTTCCAAGAACGAAAAATAAAGTTAGCTTTTTGTTTATGTGACTTTAACAAATACAAAAAGGTATCTGTAATTGAAGAAATAACAGGAATTCCTGCTATATAACCGTTACCAGAAATGAAAATGAAGAAGCTAATCTTTAATATCAAATCTTTGATTTTGTAATCTGCAAACTCAGAAGTCAAAAAAACAAGATTGTTAGTTTGGAAGAGATATCGAACAATTAAAGACTTTAGAAACGCTCTTGAATCATGAATAATAAATTGCGCTGAAAAGAATATACTTGATAGCGATACAGAAAAGCAATGCGTTAAGAGTTTTGAAAAGTCTTGTGGTAACAGCTCGACTATTATTTTGAAAAAGCTATTGCTAAAGGTAAATTTTGTAGTCAAGGAATTAGAAGATCATCATAAAGTTAAGCTGATAAAATTAATTAATGACGCAACAAAGGAAATAGGAGTAACTACAAATTTCTTAAAAGTAATAAAATAATACTTGCGTACAAAAAAAGCTGTCTGTTTCTACTTTTCAGACAGCTTATTTGTTAAGGGGCTAAATAGCAAGTTTCATTGAAATTAAATAAGACACTCTGCACTCCATACTGCAAAATAAGCTAACTGTTTAATTACCCAAGCTTCTGGGTCAATTAAACCTTTGGCTGCAGCAATGCATTTAAGCGCATCTTCCATTTCTTCTTTAGTCGCTATTCCTGCACCAATACAATCTTTAAATTCACCTCCATAATGATTAATCATTTTATTCTTAACACAATCAGCAAAACTCATAATAATTAAATTTTAATTTCTCTTACTCTATTTAAAATAGGCTTTTCAGATTCCGCCTTTGATCAAATCAATAGAAGTTACTCTATTGAATTTTTTTATTTTGATTACATTACAAATATCACATGATTATATGATGTTTATGAGAGTAGAATTCTCTGTTTTATATAAATAGGTTAAATTACTTATGAAGACTTCCCCTTTTTCGTATGATTAGAAAATTTAAAACAGAGTAAATGCATGAGCTGAATTCTAAAAAAAAGCAATTAAAACTACATATTTGTCACTAAAATAATCATGTTAAAAAGCCAACATAAAAACATCGTTTATGTAAATAGCGTTTGAAATGCTTATTCAAAAATGAATTTATAAATTTATGGTAGTTCCAAACTGGTAAATCCCTATGTAAAACCCACTACTTTTTATATACTAACCGTTGGTAACAATTTAACCAAAATGATACGAAACAAACTATTCCTCTTTTTGTTGACGACAATACCTTTACTACTTTCAGTGTGCCGAGGAGCTAATAACATCTCTTCAAGTAAAGTTGATAAAAACTTAATATCTTATTGTTAACCAATTGAAAGTCTTAAAAATTACTAAAGTATATCATTTCGTAGAAGACCATGAAAAAAGAGTAGATTTGTACTGGGTTTTAAGATCAGTAACTAAAGACCATAAAACTTATTTATTAACCGATTTATATGCTATAGAAAGTGAAGGATTCTTTATGTGGGATTTAGGAGCTGAAATTAATACCAAGAGGTTAACAAACGAAGGTAAAATTTACTTTGTGTGTCATATTGAAATTCATAGAAAAAGAAAATTTACGAGAGAAAACTTGGCTGTTAAATTTAAGGGTAAAGAAACTTCAGCTATTAAGTTTCAAGAAAATCTTTGAGATTTTCGAGTCAAACGATTAAGAAATCAAACAGTGATTATGTGAATGAAACTAGCATATTTTTTAAATCAACATCAACAACAAGTATTTTTATTTCATTCACATTAGGATAAGGCAAAAATCTTCTTTTAAAATTTAGGAATAAACAAATATGTTGAATGAATAAACAGTACAATGCCCAAAAAAACTAAACAAAAAAACACTAAAAATAAAGCTAAGCATACCAAGCTGATGCAACGGAAGCTCAACAAAGTACGCAAAGAGAAAGAAGCTACTAAAGCGCGACTCAAAGCGATTGTGAGGAAGGCAAATGAGTCTCAGAATCCCTCAGACTCCTAAGTTGTATATAAAGATATTGAGTAGAGTTGAAATGATTTCTCTCATCAAAAAAAGAAGAGTTTTGCAACACACAGATTACTTCGTCGCTAGCACTTCTCGTAATGACGTTCCTTAGAGACAGACTGCCAACTCATGCTTCCTCGCAGTGACGAATCATATAAGTTTACAAGTTAAGAGACAAAACAATCCTACAAACGACAACAGAGCGCAGCGACCAAAAGACAACAAACAAAAGAAATATAAAATGAAAAAGTATTTTCATAACCAAGAACCAACAATTGCCGCACTGAACTTGCGGAAGTACCCGTCTACCTCTTCATAAACTTCACAGTTTCACTTGCCGTATCGGTTTTGATTTCCAAAAAGTAAAAGCCACTGGATAAATTTTTCACGTCCAATTCATAATTTGGTTTGTAGGTACTGAGCTCCTTTTTTACAAGCAATCTACCATTTAAATCAAACACCAAAACAGTGTTGATATTCTTTTTGGAGTTGATGGTTAACGTACTACTTGCAGGATTAGGATGAATGGTTACTTTATTGGCTTCAGACCCATCAACAGATAAGCGATCTACAATTTCGGTCATCGCAGTATTGGTGATGATCGGCGGATTAAAGTCAAAATAAATAGCAGCCGTTGCATTAATAATATCTCCTAAGACGACATCGCTTTTTGGTTTTATCTTAAAAGTAATATAACCATGCGAATTCGGTTCGTCTGTAGTACTATCAGGTAAATAAATACCATCAAAAATGAACTCAATATTGTTTCCATTTGTAATTTCTACACGTCCAGAATGACTTAGGCTTTGCAATTGCATGGTGTCCCAGTCCAATTTGTCATCTAGTACATGTTCTACGCGAATATTGATAGCACTTGCAGTTCCTGTATTTTGAAAACGGATAATATAATGCAAGTATTTGTCAATTTCTTCAATTAAAACTTCATCACCTTCAAGTACACGAATATCATTAGGGTCGTAGGAACCTATCACCGTTTGTCTCAAACTGAATACATTATCGCCTTGCGTTTCGTCTCCTGCTATTGGTGATATGGTAGCAGTAGATAAAAGTAATTCCTCTATATTGGTCGTAGGAGGCGGAAATACATTAAATTCTAAATCAATGGTTCTCGTTTCAAACGGATTAAAGTTTGTAAAATTAAAAGTTAAAATATTAGCAGTTTGTGAGGCTACAGTCTCACTAGCACTTAAAAATTGCATTTTAGAATTGTCAAATTCAAAAGTAATATTTCCACTTAATTGGGTTGTACCTACATTGTTATACACAATTTGATAGCTGGTATCAAAACCAGGTCGAGGATCATCAAAAGATGGATAAATTGTAACATTCAAATCGTTATGCATTCCTGTAGGTTCAATGCAAAAATCTGTAGTATCTATGTTTCCTACTCCTGTAAAGTTTGATGTTGCCGAAGCAGGAGTTACCGTATAATAATTAGGTATTGGTGATACAATAGAAGTAGTATAACTACCAGCATCAGGGAATAGTTGATATATGCCATTGATATTCGTAAAAGTAGATAAACTCGTAGTGCCATCTGTGGTCTCCACTAAAATGTTCCCCATAGGAAGATCACTCGCATCACAACCATTGAAATTTACATCCATGGCAATAGCTCCGTTGATTTCATTGGCAAAAACACCTACATTTCTAAACCAAGCAATTTTATCATCATCTTGTGATGCAGAAAGTACATCCATATCTCCATCACCATCAATATCAGCAGCATATACCGCTCGTACATGATTTGTATTAGTATTAATATCTTGTTGTGTACCAAAAGTACCTTGTCCATCTATATTTTCAAACCAAATCACGGAATCATCGAATATAGTGCCCACCAAAACATCTACATCGCCATCATTATCTAAATCTGTTGCATAAACAGATCCTACGCTATTTATTGCTGTTGAGATTACCTGTTGACTTCCAAAAGTACCTTGTCCGTCGGTATTTTCATACCAAGCTACGTCAATACTATTATTTGCTGCTCCTGAAACTACATCCATATCACCATCGCCATCAATATCAGTAGCATAGATTGATTTTATGCCATTTGAATTCGTACTGATGATTTGTTGGGAACTAAAAGTACCTTGCCCATCGGTGTTTTTATACCAAGCTATTTTACCATCCGATGCAGAAGCGGAAAGTACATCCATATCACCGTCACCATCAAGATCACCCGCATAAACAACTATTGCAAAATTAGCATTGGTGCTAATTATTTGTTGGGGACCAAAAGAACCTTGTCCATCGGTATTTTCATACCAAGCTATTTTATCATCTGTTGAAGAAGCGGAAAGTACATCCATATCACCATCACCATCCAAATCTATAGCATACACTGATGTTGCAGCAGTAGCATTCGTAGTAATGATTTGTTGTGTACCAAAAGTACCTTGTCCATCGGTGTTTTCGTACCAAGCTATTTTATTATCATTATTGGATGCAGAAAGTATATCCAAATCACCATCGCCATCCAAATCACTTGTATATACCCATCGTACTCTATCCGCATTTGTAGTAATAATTTGTTGAGAACCAAAAGTACCTTGTCCATCGGTATTTTCATACCAAGCCACTTTGTCATCAAAATCAGAAGCCGTTACTATGTCCATATCGCCATCTCCGTCCAAATCATTCGCGATTACGCAACTTGGTAGATTTATTAAGGGAGCTATACTTTTTTGACTTCCAAAAGTCCCTTGACCATCTATATTTTCGTACGAATTTATAACGTCTACCCCAGAAGTTGCTGATAGCATATCTAAATCGCCATCACCATCTATATCCGCAGGAGAAAACGAATACGTCCCTGAGGAGAATCCTATTAATGATTGTCGAGTTCCAAACGTACCTTGTCCGTCCGTATTTTCATGCCAAGAAAGGATACTAGAACCAGAAGTTGTGGCTGAAAGCACGTCCATATCTCCATCACCATCTAAGTCGGTTGAAAACACCCAACCAGTACCAAACACAGTCCCAATAACTTGTATGCTTCCAAACGTACCTTGTCCATCAGTATTCTCATACCAAGCCAAATTATTAGTGTTATTAGAAGCAGAAATCACATCTAAATCACCATCTCCATCTATATCGCTGGCATAAGTAGATACGGGATTAATTGCTGTTGTTGAGATGGTTTGTTGTGGACCAAAAGTACCTTGACCATCAGTATTTTCATGCCAAGATACTCTATTATCACCAGTAGATGTTACGAGTATGTCTACATCTCCGTCACCATCTAAATCGGCAAGATGCGAACTAGCGATTCCCCAAGCAGCGGATGAGATAACTTGTACACTCCCAAAATTACCTTGTCCGTCGGTATTTTCGTACCAAGATATTTTGTTAGTATCAGAAACTGCAGTAGCGATATCTATATCACCGTCGCCATCTATATCACTTGTATATACATTACCACCACTAAATACCAACGTATCAATTATCTGTTCAGGTCCAAATGTGCCTTGCCCATCTGTATTTTCATACCAAACGATTCTGCCATTTAAAAACCCCGCTAGGACATCTGTGTCACCGTCTCCATCCAAATCATTTGCTTGTAGCTTTGCATATCCAAAAGCAGCACCAGAGATATTTATTGGAGTGCTATAGTTCCCTTGCCCATCAATATTTCTATGCCAAACTATTCTAGCACCCATATCAGCTGCAGATAAGATATCCATATCTCCGTCACCGTCAATATCAGCGGCATACACCTCTTCAATGGAATACGATATGGATTCAAAAATGATGTTTTCTTCAAATGCAATTTGAGTAAACCCATAATTGTACATGAATAATGGTATAAGTAATAGGAATTTATTTTTCATAGCTCTTTTAAATATATAAAGTGTTGTTACATTATTATTATGAAGTAGCTACTATGAGTACTTTCACAAAAAAATGTTGTGAGGGAGAGACTTTCAATATAAATAAAAAATCTTGATAAGTTTATGTTTTTAAGTTCTTTATTAATAGTATTTTGTTTTTTTGCAAAAACCAAAAACCAAAAACCAAAAACCAAAATCTGTCAAAGTAAAGCACCCCACAGAAAACCCATACCATATATTCACTTGCTTTATAAGATCAAGTAATTTTATCCTAGCTCTAAAGAAGTTATACTATTAAATTTGGTGGATATCAATTTAAGACTATATAATTATGAATAATTCAACTTTAGAACTTTTAAATGTTAGTATTAGAAATATTTTACCAAAAGTCAATTACGAAACTCGAGGAGATATTAAGAGTAAAAACTTGGACCCATGGGGACAAGTAGCACATGGACAACAGAACTTCGGTACTGTAAATCTTGGAATTTTTGATGCTAAAGTTAAGGCTAATTACAACGTTAAAAACATGACAGGGTTAAGTTTTTTTTATATCTATGATATGCAAGTTACACATGTGGAAAATAATTCAAATGTACTAACAGGAGGAATAACAATGTCAGCTTGCTCAAGAAATAATTTCCTAGCTCAGATAGGTGGTATTGTAGATGATTACTCAAAAAATGGGATCCCTCAAACACAAATTAATGGTTCAGTAAATGTAGATAGAATAACTGCTACTGCAACAGGATCTTTTAAAGCCAGTATTAATGGAAATGAAGTATCCTTAAAAACCATTACTATTAGCGGTTTATCAATTAATTATGATGGATTTGATGTTTCTACGGGTGAGTTAGGGATTTTTAACAAAGTTTCAGGAAAATTAAAAGAAGCGATTATTGTATTGTTTAGGCAACAAGTGGTCGAAGCAATGTCTAGTGCCTTGACACCGATTATTAATGAGGGATTTGGAACAGTTTTGTCTCAATCATAGTTTATGGTATATCGTATTTCTTAAATATATATAATAAGTCCAATAAAAAAGTATCTAAATAATAGGTGCTTTTTTTGTTTTATGGAATGTCTCGGAAGTTATAAATAAGAAGTATTTTTGTTTGAAGTAACTAGTAAAAAGTTGAGAGTTGTGAGTTCTAACAAAGAACCACTTAGCATTCATAATTAGATATTTAAAATCAAATAGGAGTTAAGTAATTTATAAGTTTAAACATCTAAATAAAAGAAGCTAGATACAATCCACAATCAACGAAATTAGTGTAAAATGTAAAATAAAAAAATAGTTTTACCCAAAACCCAAAACCCAAAACCCAAAACCCAAAAACCAAAACTATGGAACTAATCGATATCCTAGACGAACATGGAAAGCCCACAGGTGAAATTCTTCCCAAAAAAGAAGTACACCGTCATGGATATTTTCATGCAACAACACATTTATGGTTGTATACCAAGACAGGGAAAGTGGTTTTACAATTACGCGCAGCGATCAAACCCAATTTTCCAAATTGTTGGGATGTTTCCGTTGCAGGGCATATCAGTGCAGGAGAAACTGCATTAGATACCGCAGTTCGTGAAGCAGAAGAGGAACTAGGAGTTATAGTAAAAGCTTCAAACTTGCACCAAATTGGATGCTTCCGAATCGATTATCAGCACGCGGAAGACTATCGCGATCGAGAATTCATCACTATTTTTGCCTGTGAAATTCCAGATGTTCCACTAAATGTAACACTCCAAGAAGAAGAAGTTGCGGATGTTACATTACTTCCTTTAGCACAGGTAGAAGTAGAACTGGCTGATGCTGAACTTGCTAAAAAATATGTTCCATTTAACAAAGCCTATGCAAAAGAAGTTTTTGCAAAATTGCATGGATTGTTTGGTAGGTAAGCCTTGTGAGAAAACAAAGTTAGAGTGATTATCGGAATTAAATTTAGAAAATCATCCGAACAAATTTTAGTATGTAGTACATCATAGCGAGAGGAATTCCCGCCAATCAGTTACTTTAAAATAACATATACATCCTACGATAAACAGATTGCCAAGTCACTTTTGCTCTTCATTATGTAGTTTCTGAATAGCTTTTGATTTGTAAATTTTAAAATAGAGTGTGTTTTTAAAAAATAACTCAATATTCAAAATTAAATAAAGTTTATGAGTTTTGATTCAAAAAACATCATGACAAATCCACAAAAAGACAGACAAACTAGTCTAAAAGCGCGAAGTCCAGTTTAAAAGCGAAGCGGTCTTATATTTAACAGTTCCTCAGTGATATCTTATTGCGAAAGCGTATCTAAATCACATCATCCTCGAAAAGAAAATTGCATTCATCAATAACTTATTTGTCCCGTGCCAAAACGCTCTAAAATTTGTATTATCTGTAAACGTAATCACGCGTCCACGTCCCATACGCACGGTTTGGAAAGGAACACTATTTTTTAAATGTTCTAAATTCTCTTCAGAAACATAACCGCTTAGTAATGGCGCATCCGTATACTGAATCGGATTGTTATAGCTTTTCTCATTTGGATTCACAAAAACAGTTGTGTTTCTAAACATTGGCAATTCATCTTTGATATAGCCAAAATTAATTGGATGCGAACGATCGATCTTCGTATTAAAAATGGCTCCGCCAATTACTTGTGCACCATTATGATCTTGCCGTTGTTCAAACGAGACATTCTTTGCGTCAACCCCAGTTTTCTTAAGATCTAACTTGATAAAATTATTTTGACTCAAATAACGCACTGCATTGCGATAACCAATAATTGTTCCCCCGTTTTTAACCCAATTTTTCAATTTATTAGTAATATCTTTTGGAAGCGAGTAGGTGTTAGGTAAAATAATATGCGTGTATTTTGACAAGTTCATTCTTCCGAAATTGCGTGTATCTAACTTTGTCAACGGAATTTCATAGCGTTGATCAAACAAATGCCAAATTTCTCCAGCATCATACGAAGTAATGCCATCGCCAATTACCATCGCGACTTTTGGTTGAATAATAGCTTCAAAATTATTACTTCCTAAATCAATTCCTTCTGTCAATCCAGAAGAAACAGCAGTAATGTTGAGGTGACTTTCTTTAGCTACTGATCGTAAAAATGTACGCATTTCTTGTAAATTTAGTAACTGATTTTGCACTGGAACCATAATTGTTCCATAATCATACGTTACATCTTCTAAGGTAAATGGTTTCATGGCAACTTTGGCGCGCAGTCCTTTTGCTCTAATCTTTGCTAAAGCCTTTGGGGAATAATACTCATTCCACTCAAACAAAAAGGCATATTGACCATTTCCGTTAAGGTTTCCTGATGGTGCTTTCAAATCATCGATTTCACTTCCAGCATTGCTTAAAGTCGATAATGAATCATACGATAAGTTAAACGCTAACGGAAATGTCCATGCAGAAATATCGTAAAATAGACTGTCTTGAAACTTGGTGCGCTTTTCAAAAATAGCATTTATCAATCGGTGTTGACGTTGATTTCTTGGCACCACATAACTTGCACCTTTCTTGTATTTTGTGCCGTTTACCGTAACATCATTTTGTATTTCGTGAATCGCAATGTTATGACGCTTTAAAATTTCGGCTAAGTGATAAGCTTTTGCAGCATCTTTCTCATCTCCAAAAATATAGGCTTTTGCGGTAGTTCGTGAAGCCTCTTTTCGTGCATTTTCATAAAACTGTCTTTGGTATCGTAAAATAGTCGTGCGCATGTTTTTAGCTGCTTCTAGCGTAGATAATGACGCTGTAAATTGATTTCGAATGGCAAAAGGAAACGTCACCAAACCATTTTCACTCTCCTGAATATGTCCGCGAGCACTTCCTTGTTCAAACAAAATCCCAATACTTCCGTTAATATCTGGAAATGTAGAACCTTTTCCATAATAAAAATCATCAAAACTCTCTTCAGTATAATACAAGGAACCAATCTTATCAAAGGCTTTGGCATGGTAAGTAGCAATCTCCTTCGTTAAATCTTGATTCATCTGTGGCGTTAACGGATGTGTACGAGATGGAATTCCTGGTTGAAAGAAAAAGGTTGAATTAGAACCCATTTCATGATGATCTGTCAAAATGTTTGGCATCCAATTATGAAAAGTTTTTATACGTGCTCTCGATTCTGGCAATTGTACAGGTAACCAATCTCTGTTCATATCAAACCAATAGTGATTTGTGCGTCCACGTGGCCAAGCCTCATCAAATTCTCTATCTTGCGGGTCGCTAATCAAATGTTTGCTTTTATGCACATTCACCCAACTTGCAAAGCGTTGTAATCCATCAGGATTGAAACATGGATCTAGTAGAATTACAGTATTTTTTAACAAAGCATCAATCTGAGTTCCTTCGGCAGCAGCCAAATAATAGGCAAGGAGCAAGGCAGCATTACTTCCGCTAGCTTCATTTCCATGAATAGAAAATCCTTGATATACTACAATTGGCATATTGCTAATTTGAGCATTAGCGCCGCTAGTTTCGGTCAAGCTCACATGCTCTTGGCGAATACGTTCAATATTCTGATGATTTTCAGGTGAAGTCACCGTTAATAATAATAATGGACGATCTTCAAAAGTCTTTCCGCGATCTTCTATTGTAATTCGATCTGAACTCGCTGCCAATGTCTTCATATACATCACCAACTTATCATGAGTTACATGCCATTTACCAACTTCATGTCCCAAAACACTCTCTGGAGTGGGAATCGTTTTGTTATATGTAACATCTTTTGGTAAGTAATAGGAAAGAGAAGGTTTCTCTTGTGCATTCATCGTTAAAAAACTCAGACAATATACAGCAAGGATGAAATTAGAAAATCGAAACATTATGGTTTTTGGATTGGTTAAAACACAAAAATCAACTATTTACTGCCCATTTCAAAACGGTAAAACCGTATTTAACAATTTTATCTTTGAGGTTGTAAATGTTTATCCTTTAGAATTATGAAAGATAAAAAGATAGGCTAGACGTATTTTAAATGTATCTAACCTATCTTTTTAAGGATTATATCTGTGCTTCAACAATTATTCATTAGTAGCGTTCCAATAGGAAGGATTTAAGAATAATGCTGTTTGCGATCCTACACTTCCTTGTATTGCTGGATTATAGGATTTAGCAGCATAATATTCGTTAGTACTAGAAGTTGTTGCAGTTCCACTTTTAGAATTATTAGTGTTTTTGGTATCTGCTGCTTCTGAAGATGAGAAAGCCATTGCGTTAACTGCTTGTTTTGTCAATGCAGCTACACCGCTTCCTAAGGTAGGAAGTGCAAATTTACCGAGTACAAATGATTGTAATCCACCAATTATTGGTACGCTTACATTTGGAACTTTACTCACAAATGAAGGAAGTGGAATAACTCCCATAGAACCAAAAGAACTATAAGCATCGCTTACTTGTGTTAAGGATTTATAGCTATAGGTTAAGTTTGTATTTCCTAATTGTTCAAAACGTAGAGACTGAATGGTTGCTAATGCACCGCCTCCACCAGCAATTCCACCAGCGATTGCGCCTCCGACTGCTCCAGTGACAGACCCTTTTAACAAGGCATTTTGCCAACTCCCACTGTTTTGTACACCAAAAGCATCATTGACAAAGTATTGACTTACTCCTTGTGCTCCTCCAACAGCAGCACCTACGGCAGCGCCAACACCTGCACCTGCTGCTACACCAGCAATGATTCCTCCAGTTGTAGTTGTGGCGGCTGCGGCTGCGGCAGATCCTGCGGCAAAAGCGCCAACACCTCCAGCAGCAGATAATGCGCCAGCAACGGCTCCAATTCCAGCTCCAGCAAAGATGTAGCCTGCTAATGCTCCTCCAGATAAACCTGCTTTTGTTCCAGTGTAAGCAGCAACACCACCTCCAACAGCAGCACCGATGACAGCACCAACAATTAGGATGACCAAGAATGTTGCAATTTCTCCTGATGGATCAGATAAATTGATAGGATTGTTATTGCAATATGCAAATGGACTCCCGTATTGAAATTTTGGATCTACAGAATAGAAACGACACAATTGCGGATCATACATTCTTGCCCGATAGTTATACAGATTTATTTCAGCTTCAAATTCTTGTCCTGTAAATAAATATGTAAAGCGGGTTATGTCTCCATAACTATTTGCCATGGTTTGTCCAAAAGGTAGATAATCTAACATTGCTTCAACTGTGCCTGTTTTATTCACTACAGCACGAATAGAACCTTGTTGATCTTTTAGCATGAAGAATGTGCCATCGTTTGTAAGCATTCCAATAAGACCTCCAACACCATACATATATTGAACAATATCTTTGTTAATCTCTACTAATGGTAAATCATTAAGTCCATGCACATATATTTTTTGTTGACCATCTATGGTGTTTTTTAGAACACGCTGTTGCAGACCATTGTATGCATAGGATTGCTCTTTTCCTTCCTGCAATTTAATATGTAGCGGAAGATTTGTTAGCGTATCATATTCAATCTTTTCAATAGCATTAGCTGAAGATTTGATGATATTTCCATACGAGTCATATCCATAGATTCTGTTAATTTCCTTGTTGGCAGAGTTGACTTGCGTTACTTTATTCGTACCAGCGTTATAGGTATATTTCAAGGTTTCATTTTTTGAAGTAATGGTTTCAATATTTCCATTAGGATCATATGTAGTTGGTGTAATGACGCCAAGATTATAATTAGCATTGCTGCTATGTTCTGCTGCTACAAGTTGTCCAACATTATTATATTTAAAGCGATAATCAAATGAATTTTCAGCTTTCATATAATTTGTAGTAGCAGCATGGGCGATACTTCCGTTGAAATATTTTGAATCTTCAAAACCTCCACTAGTATACAAGTATCCTAGTTTTAGAATAGGATTTTTATCTGAAAATTGATTCATAATTTCTTTAATCCATCCCGGTGAATTGTATTCAATTTTTCGTTCTACAGCTGTTGTACTAGTTGGATTAAATACTTCAGAAGCAATACTTCCATCAGCATTGTACGTATATTTTGCAAATTTATCTACAATATCGGGTGTTCCTATGTCTGTGTTTTGTCCCAAAATATTGTATTGATATGTAACTTTTGGTACAGGTGAATTTTCAGGATATTGAATAGATAAAACATTTCCTAGATTGTCATATTTATAACTTGTTTTTTGTTCTTTCGCTCCTTCAATGAGTAGGGAAGATACCGTAGTATTTCCGTATGTATCATATTCATATCCATTGGTTACTTTTTGCTTATTAGATTGACTATACGTTTTCCATAAACGTCCTATTAGTGTCGGATTGTTTCCATCTCCGTCATACTTATTACGTTTACTCCAAGTAGTAACATTTGGATAGTTAGGATCTGTGTTGGCTAACTTTTGCCATTCAGAACCGTCTGCCCAAGTTCCAGGAAATGTTCCTTCTTCGGTAATACGTCCTAAAATGTCATATTTTTTGTAGGCAATGGTTCCAGCAACTTGATTTAATGCATTTATACTAAATCGTACTTGACCAGAAGTGTCATATATAAATTTTGCTATTCCAGAATCTGGCGTATCTACCTGAGTAATCTGATTCAAGAAATTATACGACTTATGAATGCTATAATCTTTTTGATTTGATGACATCCCAAAATAATTAGGAGGAAGAATTTGTATTATATTCCCTTTAGCATCATATACTTGTTGCGTAGCACTTATAATTGGTGATGCTTCGTTTTTGGCATCTGTTTGTTTGGCTAAGACTTTTCCTGATCGATCTTTAAGTTCGTAGACTTGTGCTCCGTCAGAATCCATGACTAAATTCACTACATAGTATCCTTTTACAAAATTGATTCCTGCAATTCGTTTTTGGTCTTCTATACCATAACGATATACACCGACATGTGTATTGGTTTCAGTGATCGCAAAGTCTTTTCCAGGTAAGCCAGATTTTATAGGGCGTTTTAAAGGAGATGCTTCAAATAGTGTTCTACTGTATGGATATCCTTGATCATCAGGATAAAAATCGTTCACTTCACCTGTCATTATACCAGTAGTCCAGTTTATTCCTGTTACAAAATTTGGTCTGTAGCCAAATGCAGTATCTGTAAACCCTGCTATTTTAGTTTCAATAGTTTGTGAGGATAAGGCATTGTATATTTTTTCTCTAACCAAACAGTTTTCTGCTCCCATAACTTGTAGTTGGATGTCTTTAGCATCTCCGTTTTTATAAGCTATGGACGCTTGTGGTGTTTGATAGGTTGCCATATTGGAAAAAGAAATTTCTCCAAGAGCCGTCAAACTCATCGTACCTGAAAGTGTTGATTGACTTTTTTCAGCAAAGATTTGTTTTCCATCTGCAAAGACATAAAATGTTTTTCCTATGGGCAATAAACATACGTTGATCGGAGCATTTTTTGCCTGTGTATTTTGAGAAGTTTTTCCATCAATTATTAATGACCAACCAGCTGTAGCTGACCATGAAGTTTGTATATTTTCCCCAAAACTAACTTCAAACATTGAGCTTTGTGTATCCTTTACAAGAAGCGAGAAAAGCAGCGCAAAGTTTTTTTGATCTTTTGTTTCAGTCCAAGCAATGGTATCTTTTTCAGATCCTTTATAGAGTAAATTCCCTCGCTTAGTGGACCAAAGCTTTGCATTTTCAGGAACCCATTGTTCCCAAATTTGAGAACCATTGGTAAAAGTTTCATAAATTCCGCCTTGACTAGCAGCTATTATACATAAGCTGTTTGGGTCATCTTGAGGGAATGTGAAATCTGTAGCAGTATCCCATTGACGCACTCTGTAAGCAAGACTTCCGTTTTTAGTATTTTCTGAAGGGCCAATTTCTGCAATCTTATCGTGTACTGCGTCATAAGCATAACGTATTACATCTGCATTTGCTCCAACTTTGGCAATTTCGATTTTATACTCATTATAAACACTGATAGAAACTTGTCCGACAATAGGAGTAAACGTAATGTTATTAAGAGCTATAGACTTTTGTGTTTTGGCATTTACAAGTGCTAAAGACATTTTTTCATTATCAGAAGCAACAACCGTTTGCCAATAAATCCACTTTTCTTCTTCCTCAACATCGATTTCTATGTGCTGAATACCTTTAGAAGTGGTTATTTGCCAATATGCCTTTCCGCCATCCGTTAAAAACTCTTTTTCTAATTTTACCCAAGATGATAAAATACAGTTCTCTTCAGGTCGTATTTCTGTGTTTTTTGTAAGTGTGGTTCCAGCCTGTAATTGTAGACTTGTATAGCCAGTAAAAGCATCTCCATTTAATAAAGCTTCTTTAAAATTTTGACTATTTCCGCTTAGTTTCCAATCTTGTTCATAACACTCATAGGCTTCAAAACCAGTATAGAAACTTTGATTAGTACCAGCATTTACAAAAGAAGCTGTTTTATGAATCTCTTCTCGATCAAAAAAGGTGGTTTCTACTTTTCCAGAGACATCTTTTTCTTGAGAAATAACTCCATAAGGAGTGCGTTTTAATACTGTGTTTACCAATTGCCAATCTGATTCAGTACTTTCTATAGATTCGGGTAAATTGTTGATAAAGGATGAAATATCTAACTCCTTTGTCAATACATACGCTTTTGAAGTACACCAAACGGGTTTTTCGGTATTGTCAGGAAAAACTACTGTAGCAGGTGCATATGTTTGCAAGCTACCAGCAGTACATACCTCTGAAGTAGTTCCTGATGGAATGACGCTACTGAATTGCGATAATGAGATGTCTATTGCATTGCGTTGCAAAAACCAAGAATATGCTTGGTAAGCATATGTGTAATAGGTGCGAAGTGTTTCTATTTTGCCATCTCCGTTTACATTTTCGTATTCTTCGAGAATTAGTTTTCCATATGTAGGATCATACGTGTATTGGGTAGTTTTTTCTAAACCATCATCAATGTTTGTTTCACTTTTTGACCTCACAAAACCACCAAAAAGATCAATTTGTTCTCCGTCTACCGTAATCTGTGTAAATGTTTGTAGTTCTGAAATTTCTTCCGATAAAACTTTTCCTGCTTTGTCATAAGTTCTACGATTGATAAGTTGCCCATCTAACAAACTACTAGATTTGGTATCGATAGTACTCGTTTTTAAGTTGAGACTTTTTTGGGTTAAACTATTTAATACTAAATCATTATAGTAGATGTTTTCTACATGACCAAATTCAGGGTTATCGATAGCGTCTGTTCCCGGATAATAGAAGCTTTTGTAATATTTAACGACTGTTCCTGATGGATCACATGTAGCAGAATTTAAGTCAAAAACATATTTTGTAGTATTTGTTTCATAACCATTATTTCGAGACATAGTATCTACACAATAATCCACTACTTTTCCTTGTATGGTGCCTTCTAGATAACGATGTATGGTAATGCTATCTGCATCTTTGAATTCTTTGTTTAAAGGTAAAGATGTTACAAAAGTAGATGCGCCCGCAGGATATTGTCCATTGGTATTTCTATTGATCATACCTTGGCTGTCAATTGGTGTAAAGAATCGTTGTTCTATAACTTCTTCATGACCTAAGAATTGATTTTGAAGCGTCCATACAGATGCGCTTTTAGGATATCCGTTTGCATCTGTATTTAGATATGCTAAAAATTGCGGGCCTTGATTGATCATCGTGGCACTATTAATATCTTTAGGTAGTTCTTGATATGGAGTAATTGCATTTTCCCAATTCGTTTGCGATCCACGATTATATACTTTATTTCCCATTGTTGCAATATCAGTTCCAGCTGTGGGGAAATAGTGAATCTTTCGATTAGAAGTAGTACCTTCCTTTTTAAGTAAGACAGCGGACTCATTATCCCATTCAAATGAGTTTATAGTAGGATCAAAACTCAATAGCTTGGAATCGCTAGCAAATTCTCTATTGCTCGTGTACAATGCGTAATCATTTCCATAAGCAAACCAATTGATATCTTGATCACTAAAAGTACTTCTGTAAGATAGATTGTCATTTTGTAACCACTTTTCCCCATTAAAACGCAGTAAATTAGGACCAGAGGCTACCATTGTATTTGCAACTATTTTAGCCATAAACGGAACTGTAATTGCTTGTGAAGGATTAGTTTTTCCAAGTCGATAATCAAAATCAGTAATCTCTAAATTCTGAAAAGTTTCATCCCATTGCATAAGTTTCACTGTATAATCAAATGATAATGAAACTTCTTTGGTGATAAACGTCAAAGCTATAAAAGAAGAACTGGCTGTAAATCCAAATGTTTCTTTTGGATTTATCCCTCCAATAGTAAAGATTAAAGTTGTGGTAGCACCGGCTTTCCATTCGTATAAATCCCCTTGATAAAATAGACTGAAATCGTTATGATGTTCACCTCCTGTTTGTGGATTGTAATCTAATATTGCATAATATTTATTACTAGCTACAAGGTAAGGAATTGCATTGGGGTTTCCGCTTTGCAAAACACTACTAATATCTTCTATAATCCATTGTTTTGTAAATGCATTCCATGTATAGCGCATTAGGGTACGATTGTCTTGGTTACATACCAAGAAGAAATTATCTCCTGCGACTACTTCTATATTTGCTGATTTTATGGAAATGGGATCCAAAGCAAACCAATCTCCCCATTTACGATTATTTTTATGGTATACATGTACTTCTGAAGTTGAGTTTTGAGCCGAAGAATAATGAAAACACACAAAATTATCCGTGGTTACAGCATTGAGGCTGTCAATATCTGCTTTAGCAGAAAAAATACTTTCTGCAGGTTCCCATGATTGCCATCGTCCTACCCATGTATATAAGGCAACTTTTAATTTTTCTGTAGTACCATTTCGCCATGCATTGAATACAAAATCACCTCCATACCACACTTTAGGAGTTCCTACTTTTGGCCACGGATTTTCTATCGTAATTTGTCTATCGCATCTTGATAGTTCTTGTTGTGTGTATTGATAACTAATTTCAGCTCCTTCAGGGGTTATGGCACTTTTGATAGCTCCTGCATTTATGCTTCCTGCAGGCCAATATGCTAATAATAAACCAGGTTTTGCACTTCCGTTTCCATATATTTTTTGGATTCCAGTTAAGGTTCTTTTTATGGTATTTCCATACAGATTTGAACTTTTGTCATAATCGCTAAAGTTTGAAGTTTCGTCATAGGTAAATTGTTGGGTATATAATACTTGTGCTTCACTATTTTGTACTACAACGGCATCTAAATATTTGGTTTCGAATTGATCTTGATATGGACTTGGATCTTTAGTAGGAACTGCTCCATACGGATCATTCCAATGTGGTGCCATATATTCACGAGCACCAGCAGGATCATTGATGACATATGCTTTTTCCTTGTACTGAAAAAGAACTTCCCTGCTGAACATGTCTGTGATTTTAGAGATGTAACTGGCTTTGGTAAATTCTAATCCAGTTTCTCCAACTTTTTGCATTACAATATCATAATAGAATTGTATTTGATCTCCAAATATATTTTCTACGGTTGCTAAATTCCATCCGCTAACAAATTGCGATTGTAATTTTTGCCCATTATCGGAATCTACAACATTTGAAGAACCTTTCCAGTTACTCCAACGAACATTGTATTTCAAAACATTTCTGTGTTCATCAGCATCAAACTGTCCTCCGTACATGTAAATAGTACCATCATCTTTAATGACTTCCCAAGATTCAAATTCTGGGTAGTATATCATTTGACTAAAATCATATTGAAAACATTCAAATGCTAATCCTGCCGCAGTAATTACAAGTGTATTGTTTTCTTTTCGCGCTTGATATGTTCGTTGTTTCTTTGCATCTGAAATACGCCATTTCTCAGCAGCTAGTTTTGATACTTTTGCGGTTGTACTTAAGGGCAATCCTGTTTTATGAAATGCTTGCTGAAATTTTTTAGTAATACTATTTGTCTCTAATTCTTTACTTAATGAGGTTTCAAGAGAAGCTCTTTCCCAGATTTTATTGCTGCGGATTAATTCTGTTGGAATAGTATCATTGTAGATAAAATAGGTGTTGTCATTTGGTGTAGCATTCCCCGATGTTTCAACTTCGATGCGTTGGAAGGGTAAGGTCCATCCTAATCCCAGTATTCCTGTAGGTTTCTCTACATTCGAGATTTGAATATTGTTTTTTACATTACTTCTGTAGGAGGCAGTTACTTTAAAATCGAGTCCGTTTCTTCCCTGTAAGCTTACTAAATCTAACGAAAGATTGACATCTCCACGAAAAAGATTGACACTGTCTTTAAAAATATCATTTCCGTCATCTTCAAATTGTGTAGTACGGATCGATGGTATTTGTTTATTATTGGCTTCTGTACTCATATTTGTGTAGGTTTTGGTTGATTAATAATTAAATACTTCCGATGCAATAGAGGAGCATTGTTTTGAGGGAAAACTATACGATTGTGAAAGTAATGTGTTAAAAAAAGTGATGAGCAATATGAAACATATTGCTCATCACTTATAAAAAAGCATTATGTTTTATGCCTCACAGTCTGCAATAATCAATACAGTGACTGTACCATAGCCCACATTGTTAGAATCGTCTCTCATTTCGCAGGTTGCACCTACAGAAACTTTACTTCCAGAGATTCCTTTCATAGAACTAGCCACAGAGATTGAACGAACATGGTGATCATGATTATATGAAACATCAAATCCTTGTACTGATGTAGAAGCATTAATAATTGTAGATCCTAAATCTACTGTTTCTGTTTCACCTGATTTTACTTGTACTGTGCTAAATTTTGTAATAGCCATAATTTTGGTTTTAAATAGGTTAAAAATTATTTTTTGTAAGAAAATGAGTTTGTTTTAATTGTTTTTGCTTACAAGTACAAAGTAAATACGTGTTGTTATTTCTTACATCCGTAGTAATACCCATTTTTGTGATTGCGTGTTTTCACTTTTTTAATGAAATAACGTGTATAGTTCTAATAATCAGTAGGTTGTAATTTGTTAAGAAAACTTAATATGAATAGTTATTGTTGTTTTTTAGACACATTTTTATATTCAAATCCATTCATTTTTAAGTGATTACATTATGTATTGTTATTTTGAAATCAGAGATAAAAAGCTTCAGTAAATCCTCGTAAAATAAAATTATTATATCAATGCATAAATAGTATATTTGCACCACTAAAATTTTATCATCACAATGAAAGCTGGAATTGTAGGATTACCGAACGTTGGAAAATCAACTTTATTTAACTGTTTATCGAATGCGAAAGCGCAAAGTGCTAACTTTCCATTCTGTACGATTGAACCAAATTTAGGAGTAGTAAATGTACCAGATCCGCGTTTGGAAAAATTGGAAGAATTGGTAAATCCACAACGTGTATTGCCAGCTACAGTAGAAATTGTAGATATTGCAGGTTTGGTTCGTGGAGCGAGTAAAGGAGAAGGATTAGGAAATCAGTTTTTAGGAAACATTCGTGAATGTAATGCGATTATGCATGTATTGCGTTGTTTTGACAATGACAATATTGTACACGTAGACGGAAGTGTAGATCCAATTCGCGATAAAGAAACGATTGATATCGAGCTACAACTAAAGGACTTAGAAACAGTTGAAAAACGTCTGGAAAAAGTAAAAAGAGCAGCCAAAACTGGAAACAAAGAAGCACAAAAAGAACAGACGACTTTAGAAAAGTTCAAAAATGCTTTAGAGCAAGGAATTTCCGCTAGAGCTGTAGAGGTTACAGAAGACGAAGAAGAGTTGATGAAAGGTTTTCAATTGTTAACAGCAAAGCCTATCCTATATGTATGTAATGTAGATGAAGCTTCTGCAAAGTCAGGAAACGATTATGTTGAAAAAGTACGTGAAGCGGTAAAAGATGAAGATGCTGAAATCATTGTGTTAGCTGTTGGAACAGAAGCAGATATCGCAGAATTAGAAGATTACGAAGAACGCCAAATGTTTTTAGAAGACATCGGATTGGAAGAGCCAGGTGTTTCTCGTTTAATTCGTGCTGCTTATAAACTATTAGACTTACAAACTTATTTTACAGCAGGAGAGAAAGAAGTACGTGCTTGGACTATCAAAATTGGTTCAACGGCGCCACAAGCTGCTGGAGTAATTCATACAGATTTTGAAAAAGGGTTCATTCGTGCAGAGGTGATCAAATATGATGACTATGTGGAATACGGAACGGAAAACAAAGTAAAAGAAGCTGGAAAATTATCGATAGAAGGAAAAACATACGTTGTGAATGATGGAGATGTAATGCATTTCTTATTCAACGTATAAATGAATGAAAAAGCTCTTTTTACCCTTCGAAAAGCTATGCTAAATGATGTAGAAACTCTTGAGAAATTAATCAAGGCATCTGCAACTGCCATCAATGCCGACTATTACTCAACAACAGAAATTAATGCTGCCTTGTGAAATGCTTGGACAGTTGATGTACAATTGATCAATGATGAAACCTATTGGATAGTAGAAAACCCAGAAGGTACTATTGTAGGATGTGGTGGTTGGAGCAAGCGAAAACTATTATTTGGAAAAAGTGAACCTTCAGGCCATGTAGGAAGTGATGATTTATTAGTTCCAGGTGTAGACGCAGCAAGAATACGCGCTTTTTTTGTTCATCCAAATCATATAAGAAAAGGCTTGGGAACCATGCTACTTGTAAAGTGTGAAGAAGAAGCGATGACACAAGGCTTTACGACTTTAGAATTGGTAGCAACACTGAGTGGTAAAAAACTCTATGCAGCAAAAGGATATGTTCTTGTAAAAGCATATGATATCGAGCTAGGAGATGGAGTTACAAATGCTGTGATTTCTATGCGTAAAGAAATGTTGTAAAATATAAAAGCAGTGTTAATATGTTAAAAATAATGACATTACGACTTTCTTTATTTATGCTATTATTTTTGCTGTTTTTTGGGTGTAAAAAGGTAGAAAAAGAGCCAAACCTCACTAAAATTATTAACTCTGAAATAAGTAACAATCCAGCTATACTGAAGATGTTAACCAACGGTTATGAATTCAAGTATAGTGAAGGTGGAATTGGAAGAGACTTTGCCAAACCTATCTACAATGATTCAATTGTCATTCTAAAAAACAGCTCGACACAGCATCTAGACATTTCCAAAATCAATTATGGTAAAACAATTTTAATAGACAGCGTAGCGCTCTGTAATCTATCTCATGCATACGATTTAAAGAACCAAATCATAAGAAGTTTTTTACAGGTTATCAGTCTTAACACAAGTAAACAATACAAACTAGAATTAAAAAACTGGGTGCCTCAATACATTGATGATACGTACAAATGTGTTGAATTTGACTATTAATATATCTATTTAGCTAATTCACAATTTTTACCAACAAAAAGAATTGTAGAAAAGACACTCTATTACTTTTGCCATTACAGTATGAGCTGATTTCACCATTTTATTAAAGAAACTTATAATACTTTTGTCGGATGAAATCTAACAGGGCACTTTTTTACGGCATAAGTATCGGTATTTTGGGAATTATCCTATTTTCCTCGAAAGCAGTCTTGGTTAAACTCATCTACAACTATGAAGTAAGTGCCTTAGATGCGTTGTTGTTGCGAATGCTATTTTCATTTCCAATATATCTTGTTATTGCTTTTGCTTATAAGAATAAAAAGCAACCTGCATCAACAGCTACAAAAGACTATGTTTGGATCATCGCTTTTGGTGTCGTGGGCTATTATCTAGCAAGTCTATTTGATTTTATAGGATTAACGTACATAAAAGCGAGCCTAGAACGAATTATTCTGTTTTTGTATCCAACAATTGTATTGCTTTTGAACAGGTTTTTCTTGAAAACCAAAATTGAATCCAAACAACTCCTCGCCATTGGTATTACCTACATAGGAATCATCATTGCATTTGGACAAGAAGTCCAATTTTCAGGAACTAATACCTATATAGGCGGCGCATTTGTATTGTTAAGTGCTATTACTTATGCTTCGTATTTAGTCGGAAGTGGATGGTTGATACCAAAATTCGGTGTGGTGAAATTTACGGCTTATGTGATGTCGGTTTCCTGTATATGTGTATTTATTCATTATGGAATTGCTGGCAGTTTTGATCTATTTCAGTTTCCGTGGCAAGTATACCTATTAGGTTTTTTAATTGCATTAATCGCTACAGTAATCCCTTCTTTTCTAGTGTCAGAATCTATAAAACGTATCAGTTCTTCAAACTTTGCCATTATTGCAGCAATTGGACCAATTTCTACGATCATTTTGGCGGTAATATTCTTGGGGGAAACATTGAGTCTTTTGCAATATTTCGGATCGGTGATTGTTATTTTGGGAGTATTAATAATCAACTTAAAAAAGCACAAAACTTAAGGAGAATATACTAATCATGTAAATAATAAGTTTTCTTTTTAAGAACTAAATATTAAGACCATTAATATGAAAAAAAACATTGTCATCCTTTTAGGAGTATGCACCATTTTTGCTTGTGACACAGATAAAAAAGAAGCAGAAAAAAAGCCGCCTGTAATCAAGGCGAACTCTATTGAAACCGTTTATAAAGTTGATACGGACTGGTACAGAGGAAGATGGGGAATTGCGCCTCACGTTGAACATGATACCCTAAAAATTACCTGTTATACACCAAAAACAGCCTTTTTATTTAAGACAGATATCGATAGTATTGAGTTTGAGATTGCTCCGGACATAAGTAAAGATTTTTATGTGCAATTAAATGATAGTTTAATGGCACACACTATCATTACAGGAGTGCCTTTTAAAACGATGCTTGTAGACTATAATAAAGCAGAAGATTCTGATATAGAAATAAAATATCAAGATGGAGAAAGTAAGTACTTAGAAAGTTTAAAAAAAGCTTATCCTGTAGAAATGTCCGATGCGATGTCTGATAAAGAAAAAGTATTGCATGTTTTAAACTGGACTAACAGTCGTTGGAAACACAATGGAAACAATTCTCCTAAAAAAAATGACGCTATCTCTATACTTCAAGAAGCAGAAGAAGGTGGACAATTTCCATGCTTTGCTTATGCCATTGTATTACGCGATCAATTGAATGCACTTGGTTTTAAAGCAAGAACAGTGTATTTAAAAACAGCAGATGCTAAAACACGAAAAAGTTCTCCAGGTCACGTAGCTACGGAAGTTTTCTTGAACGATTTGCAAAAATGGGTCTTTATAGATGGACAATTCAATGTGATGCCAAGCTTAAACGGAGTACCGTTGAACGCTATTGAATTTCAAAAAGCTATAGGTGCAAATTTTGATACTTTTAAGTTGGAAAGTTTGGCATCTGAAGAAGTAAAAGTTTCAAAAACAAGTTATGTTAACTTTGTTTATGACTATTTATACTACATAGACACAACCTTAGATAATAGATATGAGCGAGAGGAACGATTTATGATTGATGGAAAAGCTTCATTAATGCTTGTCCCTTCTGGAGCGGCTAACCTTGATCATATTGATTTTTGGGATATGGATGTACACTATTGTAAATACACTACTTCTTCTGAAATATTTTATGCGAAACCCTCGTAAAGTAAAGGTTATCTTTAGATGAAAAGTAATGAAAAATAGTAAGATTTTTATAATATATCAGTAATCATTTAGATACATACTGGTTGTAATTTAGTGGTATAACCAAAAATATATTTTACCATGAAAAAAATTACATTCGTATGGACTGCATTTTTATTATTCTTTGCATTACATACACAAGCACAACAATCAGTTTTAGATGATTTAGATGAAACTTTTGACTCTGCAGAGATTGTTCGTATCGAAGCGAAAAGAGTAAAGGCTGCTTTAAAAACCTTAACAGTTGATTATGTAGTAAACAACAATTCAAATGTTGATGTAGCTACGTATCTTCAAATCATGGATGTTAGTATGAAAGTCGTAGAAGAATTCAGTGATGAAATCAACTACTACATTGGAAGTGCAGCACAAGGAAACAGCAATATTGATCCTAGTAGCATCCAAAGTAAGGCTTCTCAAATTGAAGGAAATGAAGATTATGTGCGCATCAAAAGTTCTGATTTACAGATAGCTATTCAACAAAACAATAGAAGTGTAGCACGCCAATTGATTCGAGAAATCAGAGGTTTCTTAAACACACAAATCAACTTAGCAAAAGAAATCAAAACTGAGGCAACTGCTTTCAAGGCAGTAGCAACTGTTTACAATGTTCGTATTGAATTGGTAGATGAGCTCACAGGAGCTCCTGTACCAGCAGGAACCTTACCTGGATATGGCGCAACAAATCAAGATACTGGAGAAGTCTTTTATACAGATTACTACACGATTGATACGTTTGCAAATTTACCAGCAGGCACCTATCGTTTTGATGCCTATGATGGGTATTTTGACGGTGCCTCAAGTGCGGTAGTAACCTTAGATCCGAGTTTGGTTGGAAGTGATGGATTTATCGTTGTAACACTTCAATATTGGTCAGAATAAGTGGAACATATAACAGATGACTTAAAAAAGCGCAATATTGACAAAAATATTGCGCTTTTTGTTGATTACTTTCAGGTGTTTGAGTTTTATTTTTTGAATGTAAATAGTATATTAGCATCCAACCCAAATATCACTTCTATAAATGTCACAAAACTCACAATATACCGAAGATAACATACGTTCACTAGACTGGAAAGAGCATATCCGTATGCGTCCTGGAATGTATATCGGAAAATTGGGAGATGGATCGTCTGCCGATGACGGAATTTATATCCTTCTAAAAGAGGTGCTGGACAATTCAATTGACGAATTTGTCATGGGCGCTGGAAGAACCATTGAAGTTTCTATTCAAGGATCAAAAGTGATTGTACGCGATTACGGGCGTGGAATTCCTCTCGGGAAAGTAGTCGATGTAGTATCGAAGATGAATACAGGAGGAAAGTACGATTCAAGAGCCTTTAAAAAGTCAGTAGGACTAAATGGAGTTGGTACAAAAGCCGTAAATGCATTATCTAGCTATTTTAGAGTTGAATCTACCCGTGATGGGAAATCGAGTTCTGCCGAATTTGCTTTGGGAGAATTGAAAGGAAAAGAATTCTTAGATGAAACATCGCGTAGACGCGGAACTAAAGTAGCGTTCATTCCTGATGATACCATCTTTAAAAACTTCAAATACCGTATGGAGTACGTGGCAAAAATGCTGCGTAACTATGTTTATCTAAATCCTGGGTTGACAATCATTTTTAACGGAGAGAAATTCTTTTCAGAAAATGGATTAAAAGACCTATTGGAGGACAACAACAACAAAGAAGATATGCTTTATCCAATCATTCACTTAAAAGGGGATGATATTGAAGTAGCCATTACACATAGTAAAACACAATACAGCGAAGAATACCATTCGTTTGTAAACGGACAACATACAACACAAGGAGGAACGCATCAAGCTGCCTTTAGAGAAGCCATTGTAAAGACAGTGCGTGACTTTTACGGAAAAAGCTATGAAGCGTCTGACATTCGTAAATCCATTATATCAGCGGTAAGTATCAAAGTAATGGAACCTGTTTTTGAATCGCAAACCAAAACAAAATTGGGTTCTACAGAAATGGGAGGCGATTTGCCAACTGTTCGTACGTATGTCAATGATTTTATTGGAAGGTATTTGGATAACTTTTTACATAAAAATCCAGAAACGGCAGAAAAACTACAACGTAAAATTTTGCAAGCAGAACGTGAGCGTAAAGAACTCTCTGGAATTAGAAAATTAGCCAAAGAACGTGCTAAAAAAGCAAGTTTGCACAATAAAAAACTACGTGACTGTCGTATTCATTTAGGTGATGTAAAAAAAGACAGAAGATTAGAAACCACCTTGTTTATTACCGAGGGAGATTCGGCTTCGGGTTCTATCACAAAATCACGAGATGTAAATACGCAAGCGGTATTTAGTTTGCGAGGAAAACCATTGAACTCATACTCAATGTCCAAAAAGATTGTATATGAAAATGAAGAATTCAATCTTTTACAAGCCGCTTTAAACATTGAAGAGTCATTAGAAGATTTACGATATAACAACATCGTAATCGCAACCGATGCCGATGTGGATGGAATGCACATTCGTTTGTTATTAATAACGTTCTTTTTACAATTTTTCCCAGAATTGATCAAAGAAGGACATTTATACATTTTACAAACACCTTTATTTAGAGTACGAAACAAAAGAGAAACTATATACTGCTATAGTGAAGCAGAAAAACTAGCCGCTATTAATAAGTTGTCTGGAAAACCTGAAATCACACGATTCAAGGGTTTGGGAGAAATCTCACCAGACGAATTCAAACATTTTATCGGAGACGATATTCGTCTCGACCCTGTCATGTTAGACAGAGAAACTTCCATAGAAGAATTATTGCAATTCTATATGGGAAAGAATACCCCAAACAGACAAGAATTTATTATTAATAACCTAAAGGTAGAATTAGACCTTATTGAAGACAAATAGTTGATAGCATGAGGTTTAGTAACGAAAAATCAAAAAAGTGGGTTCCATTTCTCTACTTTTTTTTAGGAATTGGAAGCATTCTCGTAATGCTATACCTATTCCTTTTTCGGGAAGATGTAAATCAAACTAAAGTGTGGTACGCAATACCTGCAGTACTTATTTTTATGATTTTGGTCTTCTATAATACAGCAAAGTATTTTGAATTTGATAGCGATGGCAATGTACTGACGCTTATCAACAAGGGATTATTTATTTCCAATTTTATCAATTATCGTGAACATAGAGCAGAATTTCCAAAAGAAAAGCTAAAACGATATCGCATACAAAACTTTGTACTATATAGCTTTTTGTATGTCTATGTAAAATCGAAAACCAATCAAATAAAACGTGTACGATTTAATATTACCTTATTGAGTTCGCGTAAAAAAAGAGCTTTAAAAAAATCGCTTGAAAAAGTGATAAAGAATAACAACGAAATTTCTTAATGGAAGAACATAACGAAGAACTACATGCTGAAAATCAGCAACATGAAAACAATGCGCAGGATACAATTACCAAAGTTACAGGAATGTACAAAGATTGGTTTTTGGACTATGCATCGTATGTGATTTTAGAAAGAGCAGTACCAGCCATTGAAGATGGTTTTAAGCCAGTACAACGCCGTATCATGCATTCAATGAAAGATTTGGATGATGGACGTTACAACAAAGTTGCCAATATTGTTGGACATACCATGCAGTATCATCCACACGGTGATGCCAGTATTGCAGATGCCATGGTACAAATTGGTCAAAAAGATTTGTTGATTGATACGCAAGGAAACTGGGGAAACATTCTTACGGGTGATCGTGCGGCAGCTTCGCGTTATATTGAAGCACGTTTGTCTAAGTTTGCCTTAGATGTTGTTTACAGTCCAAAAATTACGGAATGGCAGCTTTCCTATGATGGTCGTAAAAACGAACCAGTCAATCTTCCTGTAAAATTCCCCTTGTTATTAGTACAAGGTGCGGAAGGAATTGCCGTAGGTTTATCTACAAAAATATTACCACATAACTTTTTGGAGTTAATAGATGCTTCTATCAAGCATTTACAAGGAAAACGTTTCCAGATTTACCCTGATTTCCCAACATCGGGAATTATGGATGTGAGCAATTATAATGATGGATTGCGTGGAGGAAAAGTACGTGTGCGTGCTAAAATTTCACAGCGAGATAAAAACACCTTAGTCATTACAGAAATTCCATTTGCGACCAATACAACGTCGTTGATTGAATCGATCTTAAAAGCGAATGATAAGGGTAAAATTAAGATTAAAAAAATAGAAGATAATACGGCGGCTGATGTTGAAATTTTAGTGCATTTGCCAAATAATATCTCACCAGATAAAACGATTGATGCGTTGTATGCATTTACCAATTGCGAAAGTTCTATTTCGCCATTAGGTTGTATCATTTTTGATAATAAACCGTTGTTTATTGGCGTTTCGGAAATGTTGCGTCGCTCAACTGAACATACTGTTGAATTATTGAAATCTGAATTAGAAATTCAATTAGGAGAACTTCAGGAACAATGGCATTTTGCCTCTTTAGAGCGAATTTTTATTGAAAATAGAATCTATCGTGAAATTGAGGAAGAAGAAACATGGGAAGGTGTTATCAATGCAATTGATGAAGGGTTGAAGCCACACATTACACATTTAAAACGAGAGGTAACGGTAGAAGATATCACACGTTTGACAGAAATTCGAATCAAGCGTATTTCTAAATTTGATATTGACAAAGCGCAGCAAAAAATTGATGCTTTGGAAGAATCAATAGCGGAAGTAAGACATCATTTAGCACACTTAATCGAATATGCGATTGATTACTTTAAGCGTTTAAAAAAGCAATACGGAGAAGGAAAAGAGCGTAAAACAGAAATCAGAATCTTTGACGATGTAGACGCACGAAAAGTAGTGATCCGTAACACAAAACTCTATGTAAATAGGGAAGAAGGCTTTATTGGAACATCGCTTCGAAAAGATGAATATGTAACGGATTGTGCTGATATTGATGATATTATCGTATTTACACGTGATGGAAAAATGCAAGTTACACGTGTAGACTCCAAAACATTTATTGGAAAAAATATTATTCATGTTGCTATCTTTAAGAAAAAAGATAAGCGTACCATTTACAACATGATTTACCGTGACGGAAAAGGTGGTGCAAGTTATATCAAACGTTTTGCGGTTACAAGTGTTACACGTGATAAAGAATACGATTTAACGCAAGGTAAAAAAGGTTCTATGGTTACCTATTTTACTGCCAATCCAAATGGAGAAGCAGAAGTAGTGACAATCTTATTACGTCAAGCAGGAAGTATTAAGAAACTCAAATGGGATTTGGACTTTGCTGATTTAAACATCAAAGGAAGAGGCGTAAAAGGAAACATCGTCACAAAATATTCTATCAAACGTGTAGAACTAAAAGAAAAAGGAGTTTCTACCTTAAAACCTCGTAAAATCTGGTTTGACAATACCGTACAACGTCTCAATGTAGATGCTAGAGGTGAATTGATTGGTGAATTTAGAGGTGAAGATCGTTTACTCATTATCAATCAAAAAGGAGAAGTAAAAACGATTTTACCAGAGCTCACTGCACATTTTGACAGTGATATGATTGTATTGGAAAAATGGAATCCTGAAAAACCAATTTCTGCAATTTATTACGATGGCGAAAAAGAACGCTATTATGTAAAACGCTTCTTGGTAGAACATGCTACTAAAACAGAAAAGTTTATTACTGAGCATCCAAAATCGCAATTAGAGTTGATTATGACCGATTGGCGACCAATGGCAGAAGTGGTATTCTACAAGCAACGCGGAAAAGAACAAAAGCCAAATATGGAAGTTAATTTGGAAGAATTTATTTCTGTGAAAGGTATCAAAGCACTCGGAAATCAATTGACAACAGATAAAGTAAGGCAAATTAATGCCTTAGAATCGTTGCCTTATGAAGAAGAACAAGAAGTGCCAGCAGAAGAAATGGAAGTGGTCGACGAAGAAACTGTAAAAGGTGACAACGATACCGAAAATGGGCCTGTAACAGATGATGGACAAATTGGTTTGTTTTAGATAGTAGTTGGACGCGCTAGGCTTTTAGATCGCTTTGCTCTTTGAGTATATTGGACATGCTTCAATTCGACAAGCTAATATTACGTTTTTGGTACGTTAATATGCAACTTTTGGAATAAAATCTTCAAATGTTCACCTTTTCAAATCATAAAATCAAAAAACATTTATTGGAATATTTTTTGCTATCCGTAAGCCATAAAATAATTGAATAAACTTCTATACATGAAAAAAATAATCCTAGTATTCATCTGCATTTTTACGGTACAAACGCTTAGTGCTCAATTTGATTACTGTGAAATTAAACTACATTCAGGAGAAGAACTAAAAGGAGTAGGGAAGTTTAGAGGAGATTTTTACAAATACAAACCCTATAAAAAAGCAAAAGCCAAAAAAATCTTGTATACTGATATCGATTATATAAAAGTAGCACATTCAAGAAACAATATAAAGACCTATCGTTACTTTAAAATTGCAGGAAAAGATAAAGGAAGGGTATTTGAAGAAACAATCCTTGGAAAAGTCTGTTTATATGTAGATGTTACATCTGGATTTGACGGAATCAATGGAATGTCAATGATGGCAATGGATGTAGTTGATTATTATGTAAAACGACCAAACGATACAGAAGTAACACATATAACGACCACAGGCGCATTTTCGAGTGCAGATTTTAAAAAAGTAGCAACTACCTTCTTTGCAGACTGTACTAAATTGACAGAAAAGATACACAAAAGAGAATTTAAATCAAGGCATATTGAAGAAGTTGTAAAATTTTATAACGAAAAATGCCAATAATATAGTAGCTAATGTAATGTTATCATTTCAATTATTTGTTGATTGTGTTGCGTATCATTTCTTAATGTCCAACATCCATCTTTAATTTGTATGTCTGATACTGAACTGCAGTTATGGTAAATAGCGATTTCATTGTCGAAACGAAAGGCATCTTTGTAAAGGTTTAATTTGCAGGTTATTTTTATGCGTTTCTTATTAGTGTAACCAATTAATAGCTGATGTTTTTTGCCGGTTACAATATCTGTACAAGATTTGATCCTAAGATATTTAACTTTAAATGTATTCAAACCTATTAGTTTGCTATGTGCTTTGATATAAATACTCCATACTTGTTTAATATTTTGTAAAGAAAAGCAATTGCCATCAATATCATAAAAATATAAATCTTTCATTGTTTGCTGATTCTTATATTTTTGATCAGAAAGCTGACAACAAGGATACCATAAAACATGAATAAAAATCAAGGGAATATTTTGCTTCATAAACGTAAATTTTAAAATGAACAATTTTAAAGTTATATTGAAATTGGGCACATCAAACGATATTTCTTCCAAAAAGCTATTTATAATTTCCAAAAATCTAAAAATAAATATCATTAAACCTTTTTTCAATTTGTAAGTCATAGAAACAAACGTCTATACAAACACAAATTGATAACTTTAAAAAGGAATATTATGAGATTATTTGCAACCTTTATTTTAAGTGCCATTTTATGGATTGGATTATCTAGTTTTAAAAGCATATCAACAGAAACTTTTGTAAGCAAATGGAAGTGGGAAAAACTCGGAAGTAAAAAAGTTAATTACAAACTAGACAAAGATGTGATTCGTTTAGGAAAACATGAAGGAACATTTAAAAAACTAAAACTAGTAGTTTCAAAAGGAGCATTAAACATGCATAGAATGGTAGTGCATTATGGAAATGGTTCCAAAGAAGAAATCAAACTAAGACATAATTTTAACAGAAGGAGTAATTCACGTGTCATTGATTTGGATGGACGTAATAGAATTATTAAAAAAATTACATTTATCTACGACACAAAAAATAATTCTAAAAGTAGAGCGACCGTTCACGTATTTGGTAGATAAAGCAACGATTTATTGTTGATTTTTATAATAATGAAAAACATGCGAACTATAATTTAGCGTGTTTTTTTATGAATGTACATCAAAATATCAACCTTTATAAAAATTTGTGAATTTCTCTGGGCTTAACATTTCTATTGTTATTTATTCCTACTTTAAAAATCAATGGAGGAATAATGCTTTATTGCGAAAGAAGTGGTGACTGTCTTCCAAGTTGGATTTATTTAGGTGGTGGATTTTGTTGTCCAAGTCACATCGTATAATGTAACACAACCACAAGTTTTAGGAGACTGACTAAAAGCGTCAATTCATATTGAATTGGCGCTTTTTTAATTACTGAGAATTAAGTTTATGCTGTAAAGCCAAATAATTTTTTCAATTTACTATACCCATTCCAAGAACAACTTCCATCGGCAGCAATTCGTTGCACATCATTGTAAATCATTAAATAATTATCTACAGTAGTGCAACCCATATTATTTTGTTGCGCGAGTTGTTTTTCAAAATCTCGTATGTTTTCTATAAAATTATCGTCGAGTGCTTTTTTCTCTTTGTTGAAAATAACATAATAGGTATTGTTTTCGCGCTGAAACTTCATCGTTTCTTTCGTATTGTGAAAACAACCTGTGGAAGAATAATGAATGGTGAATTGTTCGCCATTTTGCAATTTGTCAATAAATGGAACAATCGATTCGTTGGTTTCTGTCACAACAACATTGTTGTTTTGCGTTTGTGCATAGCTTATTAACATACATATGCATAGTAAGCAACTTAAATAGATTCTTTTCATAATTTGATTAATTATTGATGATTTAAAGCTATGTAAATCAACCGTAAAACGAAACTATGAATGCGTAAACGGGTCGTTTCATTTAGTTAACTGTCGTATTTCCGTAGAAAGCAATCTCAAAAATGCCCAATGCCAATACCCAATTTTCCTCTTCAGTATTTGGAGTATCATTAAGGGTTAGGAGTGAAGTACCATTATTTAATTCCTCAAAAACCTCTGAAACCTCTGAAATTTTAGCAATATGATCATATAAAGGTGCTTTTTTGATACTTGCCAAATTTCTATCATGCAATGACAACGTATTGGTTTCTTGTGTGCGTTGCAGTTTTCCAATAGTTTTTTTATTGGCATCATGTAGAATTCCTTTAGAATCCCATGTGCCTAACAATTCACCATCACAAATTATAGAAATATCTAAGCCTAAAAACTCATATATAAATTCTTGTTTTTTGGTCAGCGCAACAAGTTGTCCTGTAGCATTTTTGCCGCGTTCTACACGTTCAAAAGCAACAATGGGTTTTCGACTTGTATTGTATAAAAGTCCAGAAATTCGGATGCTTCTAACATCTTCGATGCGTTGAAACGTCATTGCATCTGTAATTTGCAAATAGTACTCGGCTTTGTGAGGGATCAGTTTTTTACGCTTCTTTACTACATTTTGTAACATTTCTTTGCGTTCAGCTTCTAAAAAACCTTCATTCTTTACATCTTTTGATTTTTTCATTACAAACGCGATCAATACAATAAATACTAAGACTACAAGCGTAATCAAAATAATCATGATGGTGAAAAAATCCATAGGAACTGTCTATTTTTACTTTTTTAATAAAGCATGAAAGTACATAATTCTGAGTAGATTTCGATACAAAGAATCATAGATTTACCATTTGATTTTCAATATTGTTTTCAACTCAACATTTTGAAATGTCATTACGAGGAATAAGCTATGAAGTAATCTGCTTTCAAAGAATCAGATAGTTTCATTTAAACAATATGTCTTCTTAAAAGATACGCTTTAAAAAACCTTTATTTGCTTCACTAATCTTGCGTAAAACAGCTTCTCCTTTAAATTTATGCATGATAATTGATTTTGGACTTCCTAACAAGTCAATCTCAGAACGATCATGTGCATCAATCGTAATTTGTTCGGTAGCGTTTAGGACTGTTTTTCCTTGTTCAGTAACTGTAACGTGAATTTCCTTTGAAGGCAACTCATGTGCAATGAATTTCCCTTTCTCTTTCACTTCTAAGAACAACGTATCTGTTTGTCCTTTCAATTGTACATCTCCAAACTCTACTTGCGAAGTCAACTTTGTAGCCGTTACATTTCCTATGATTTCTGCATCTTCAAATGCAGTCACAATCAATTCGCGAGACGAAATTTCATAATGTTGTTTGGTTCTTCCAAAACCATTTACAGCTAGTGAGTCTGCTATAATTCGCAAATCGATTTTTGCTTTACCAAGTACATTAATCTCTGCTTTATCGATATTTAGTGTTGTTGCAGATTTCAATTCCGCTTCACTTTCGGCGTGAATGCGCTGTAAATCTTTCGAAATTGTAACAAAAATCTCTAGCTTCTTATGACTGCGAATTTGCTTTGAGGTAGAAATACTCAGCGTTCCATCAACTACATCTATATTAAATACTTCATGAAGATTCTCATCTGCAATAACTTCTACTTTTGGAGTTTCGCCATTCAATAACACAACTTCCAATTCTTCTTTCACTTCCAGAGTTGTAAACGGATCAATTTCATAAATCACTGTTGTTACTTCTCTATTTCCTTTAATTTTTTCTTTTTTCTGTGCGAATGTTACTATCGTTACCAAAAGAAAAAATACTGTAATACACTTTTTTTTCATGTTTTTATTCGTTGTAATGTAAAAGTACTATATCATAACGCTAAAAGGAAGACGTTTCTTATTTTTTAGCGAAAAGTATACGAACTGAAGATTTTTTGAGTAAAAGGTTTGAAAGTAGTAGTTGCTGAATAAAATATCTTAGATTTTACAGTACAAAAGTTAAGGCAGAATCATTTTACAAAAAACAAAAAACACCGAAGAAGAGAAACTACCCCAAAAACCTAGCACGCTCATCAGCAGTCGGCATTCTACAAGTATTCTTTTGACCAAACCATTTATAACGATATTTAGCTACGATATTATAGCCGAAATCATTGATAAACTTTGGAAGAATTCGAAAGACTTGCAACAATTTCCAAGCACCGCCAAATTCGTTTAAAATTCGGAATGCTGCAGAAGATTTATGATAATACGTTCCTTTTTCGGGTACATACAAAATTACGGAATCCAATTGAGAAGTATCGAGCTGTAAATGTTCCTGTATAGCAATGCCAATTTCTGATTGCAAAGACGCAAAACGAAATACATCTTTTTTGTCTTGCGAAATGATCTTATCCACAAAGCCGTTGCATAAGTTGCAAACACCATCGAAGAGTACTATTTTCTTATCTTTTGGGAGTGTGTCAATCATTTTTTAGGTCTGTTCTAAACTATTTACAAAGATACGACATATTGCTTAGAAAATAGTTCATGCAATGCTTAAACGATCGATTTTGTTTATGGGTTTATAGAAGTGACATGTTATTAATAAAGAGTGGTGAGAAGTTTCATAGGATAATCAGAGTATCATGAAACGTCATTGCAAAAATTTAATAGAAACTCTTGAAAATCTGTAAGTTTCAGAAAAGAATTATGCTATGATTCAAACAAATTACTTCGTCATACTTTCTCGTAATGACAATGAAATAAACTTTGAACGGATCTTTCTAACACAAAAAAACTAAGACGAACGTAGCGAATCATCCACACTCAATTCATATATCTCCAAATTGAAGTAGGGAAGCGCTGCCAACAAATGATCAAAGATATCGCCCATGATATATTCATAGTTTTTCCAGACTTTATCTGTGCTAAACGCATATATCTCTAAAGGAATTCCTTGTGGTGTTTGCGCCAATTGACGACTCATAATCGTCATATCTTTGTTAATGGCAGGGTGCTCGTTTAAATAACATTCCACATACTTTCGGAATACACCGATATTGGTCATATTTCGTCCGTTGATAAGCAAAGATTTATCAATATTACGATCAACATTATACCGTGCAATTTCTTCTTGGCGACCTTTCATGTAATGAGAAATCAATTGTATTTTCTCTAAAGATTTTACTTCTTCGTCTGTGATGTAATGAATGCTTTGTGCTTTTATAATAATAGAACGTTTAATGCGCCTTCCTCCAGATTCACTCATCCCACGCCAGTTTTTAAACGAATCAGAGATTAATGCGTAGGTGGGAATGGTACTAATGGTTTTATCAAAATTCTGCACTTTTACAGTAGCCAAATTGATTTCTACAACATCACCATCGGCACCGTATTTTTCAATCGTAATCCAATCACCAATACGAACCATATCGTTTACAGCAACTTGAATACTGGCTACAAAACCGAGAATCGTATCTCTAAAAATCAACAAAATTACCGCAGAAAGCGCTCCTAAAGTAGTAACAAATGCAATAATGGATTTTCCCGTAAGGATAGAAAAACTTAAAATAATTCCCACAGTCCACACAAAAATCATGAAGACTTGAATATAACTGTCAATTGGTTTGTCTTTAAAAGAATTCAACGTTTTTAAGTAATCTCGAAGCGAATTTAAAATGCTTCTAATCACCTTAATGATTAAAATCACTAAGAAAATATCAATCGCTACTAAAAAGCTATGTTGAAAATCGGGAAAATCTTGAAATAAATAAGGAGTCGCTTGTTCAATTAAAAATACAGGGATTAAATGCGCTAAATTTTGTGGTGTTTTATTCTTAACCAGAAAATCATCAAAATTATTCTTTGTTCGTGGTGCCAAACGATATGCTAAGGCAATAAACAAGCGACGCGTGATATAATCAATGATAAAAGCAAGAATGCTTATGGCTAAAATACCAACAATTAAATTTAAATATATGGCAGTTTCTTCACTAAACTTTTTGAATTTTAGATAATCATATACGGTATGAAATAATTCTTGTAGATTCATGAATAATAGTATTTACAACAAAGATACTGAATCAAATTCAACAAAGACTACTCAAAACAAGCTTGAATTTTATAGTTGCTTCCATTTCTGCAGTATACTATTTTTTGTATTTAGATTTTTTTAAATGATACAATAAATACACAGTTTTTAACCAATTTGTTTTATATCGGTAAAAAGGCAAGTTATTCGGTATTATACCAGTGAAAAGCTACTTCTTTTGAGTACTTTTGCAGAAGAATTCAAATAAAGAAAAATTTACAAAAAATGGAGAACGTAATCAACGCGACATTAAGCTTGTCAAAAGAGGAAATGCGGGAATACGGATATCAAATTATAGATCATATTGTAGCGCATTTTGATACACAAGAAGAAAAAAATCCAGTAGCAATGGCTTCTCGAAAGGATATGGAAACTTTGTTATTAGAAGATGTTCCTTTGGAAGCTACTGAAGCACAAGTTGTACTCAATGATGTTATGGAAAAAATAATGCCAAATAGTACCATTGTTTCGCATCCAAAATCATATTCATTTGTACCTGGACCAAGCAATTATATCAGCACTATGGCTGATACATTGGCAACAGGATTTAATATATTTTCTGGTGGTTGGGCAGCTTCTCCTGCAGCCGCAGAATTGGAGATTATAACGATAGGTTGGTTAGTGGAAATGTTCGGGTTTCCAACCAAAGAAGGAGGCGGATTGTTTACAAGTGGCGGTTCTATGGCAAACCTAACAGCATTGGTGACAGCTAGAAGGGTAAAATGTGGAGACGATTTTTCAAAAGCAGTCATTTATTTGTCTGATCAGGCACATTCCTCAAACATAAAAGCAATTCGAGTATTAGGATTTAAAAAAGAACAAATTCGAATTATACCAACCGACATTGAGTTTAAAATGGGAGTAAATAAATTAAAAAACGCGATTGCAAAAGATCGATTAGAAGGCTTGCAACCGTTTTGTATTATTGCTTCTGCAGGAACGACAAATACAGGAACTGTTGATCCTTTAGATACAATTGCTGCTATCTGTAAAACAGAAGATATGTGGATGCATGTAGATGGTGCGTATGGTGGTGCAGCAATTTTAGGAACACATGGAAAGGAATTATTAAAAGGAATTGAAAAAGCAGATTCTCTAACGGTAGATCCGCACAAATGGTTTTATCAACCGTATGAGATGGGCTGTTTGTTAGTAAAAAATCACAAATGGTTAAGTCAGACTTTTACAGAGAAACCAGAATACTTAAGAGATGTAGAAGGAAATGAATCTGAAATTAATTTTTATGATCACGGAATTCAGTTAACACGTCGTTTTAGGGCTTTAAAATTTTACATGTCTGTTAAAACATTTGGATTAAACTCTTTTAAAGCTGCGGTACAGTACAATATAGAACTTGCAGAAAATGTAGAAGGTATATTGCGTAAAAGTACATATTGGGAAGTAATATCACCGGCAACGCTGGCCGTTATTAATTTTAGATATAATCCTATCGGGAAAAACTTCTCAGAGAAAGAATTAGATGTATTGAATCAGGAAATATCAAAACAAGTAATCAGTTCAGGTGAAGCTTTGTTAGTAACAACAGTATTGCAAGGACAAGTAGTACTACGAATGTGTTTGATAAATCCCAGAACAACCTTACAGCATGTACAAGAAACATTAGATTGCTGTGAGAGAATTGCAGCTACTTTATAGTACCATCAAAAAGATTTCTAATAAAAAGCTCGTTTCATCAAAAAACGAGCTTTTTTAGTATTTAATTTGAGACCTTTACATAGCAATATACAGCGATGTTTTTTACGCGTGTTTCACTACTAATTCTGGGACTTCCATGCCCTGAATTGATGGATCCTGCTGTGTTTTGTGCGGCCGTTCCTGTAACAGTATACCGTTGTCGTGGTGTATTGTTAGTTTGTTTTTTTGAAATGAGTTGTGCAATATTATTACTATTTACATGTTTGTGTCCTTGAAAAGCATCATTTTGAAAACTTCCTACTTTTCTAGCTTTATCCGGATCATTTCCTTGTCCATTGATATTCATACTTCGTATAAATCTGCCTCTGGCATCAGGTAGTTTTACAATACCATTTCCATCTTTGAAAATATCAAGCAAAAAATCTTGTTCCAATAGTGTGTATAATTTTTGATCTTCTGCAATGGGTTTTCCATCTAACAATGCCCAACTGCCTTTTTGAGTTTTTGCAAATGTATTTGGTGGTAGAAGGGAATATTTGATGTCTCCAATTTCATGATAATCTTCCGTCTGATTTCTTGAAAATCCCATGATTAAAAAAATAATTACTGTCAGCGAGAGAAAGTGAGTTTTTTTAATTTTCATAATATAAAGATTAGTTAGCTATTTTAATATATGTATATAATGCGATGTTTTTTGGTCTGGTTTCCTCCCCAGCATGCCCATTAATGGCTCCTTTCGTTTGAAATGGAGCACGTTGAAATTTTTGAGCAAAATCAGCAAATCGAGGTCGATCTAACTGTGATGCTGCTTGTTTGTCAGAAACGCCAACACCTAAAGCGTGCGTATGGGTTTGAAACATATCTTGTTGGTAACTCCCAACTTTTCTTGTTTTATCAGGATCATCTCCTTGTCCGTTCACATTCATACTTCGTACAAAACGTCCTCTGACATCTGGTAGTAGATAAAAATCACCTTCTTTTTTTAAAATGTCCAACCGCATTTTTCCATCTAAAAACTCATATAATTCTGAAAGATTAGAAAGTGGTTTCCCATCTAACAAAACCCACTTTCCTTCTTGTGTTTCATTAAATAAATCTGCTGGTAAAATGGAGTATTTTACATCTCCAATATGCGAATTATTATTTTGTGGTGTTCGTAAACTCATGAACATGAATGTGCTAATAAACAACATGAATGCTACACTAAAAATTTTGAACGATTTCATAGTATTTGTGTATTTAATAAAGTTTTTAATTCGTTATATTCTTCTTTAGAAGCCTTCTCCATAATGTCATATTCAATAATTTTTTCAATTACTTTGGTTTTGGTAGTGTGTAATTCGTCCAAAACTTTTGGGTACATCATTTTATTTTCCATAATGATATCTATCGTCTGAATGGGTAAATAAATTTCAGTAGGTAAGTTTTCATATCCAGGAATGTTTTTTGTGGTAATCTTTAACATGGTTGAAAACCCTTTTTCTTCACTTCCTACTACAGCAAGTTTATAATATGTACCGTTGATAAACTCATTCAGACTTTGAATCGTTGCTGTAGCATCAGCATAAGAACTTAGAAAAGAACTTTGTAATTTTTTTAGTAGCACACTATTTCCTGCCAATTCGGTGTGTAAAATATTGGTAGCAACATTAGTTTGTAAGTATAAATTTTCAGAGTTTAACAAACGGTAAATCATTTCACTTTCAGGAGTCACATTAGGATTGGAAATTTCATTGTGAAATTTACTAATTAACGGTGCACCAGAAAGCATGTTTTGTTGAGCAATTGCAATTTGACAGTCTTTTAATAGTGTACGATACCAAATTTCCAATACTTGATTTCTAGCTTTATAATAAGCAGCGGGAAAGTTTTGAATTCGTTCATTTTCAAAAGGGTAATAGTTTTTACTGTGGTTTCCGTAATAAAAATAGGGTTCTAAAAGGTTTAAGTAATAATTTAGCTGCACAACACTTTTAGGATGCAATAACCTGTTCATATCTTTTACAGTAACCGAGGTTATATTGTCAATGCTATTTGTATTTTTCTTTTGCCTTACTTCACTATAAACATTAGAAAAAGTATTGGTTTTTAAAGGGCTGAAACCAATAGCATCTGCAAAAATTTCTCTACGTTCCTCAGAATTGTAATGATTCTTTAATAAAGTTAGGAGTGGCGATAAAATTTGGGATTCCCACTTGTTGTTTAAGTCTACTTTATTGAAATGTAAAAATGTACGTGCATCTACATTACTTATTTCTAAATTCGATTCTATACATAACAATACTTTTTTTAGAATAGGGAAGAAGTCATGCTGATCTCGTAAATCTTGAATGCTTGTAGCATTATTGATTCCATTCCACAACAATTCATAATCTTTTGCATCAATTACTTGTTCACAACTTGAAGTGATGATTTGTATGATATAATCTACTTGATCTGATAAGATATCTAATTTATAATCCAATTGATTGAAACGGTTGATGGTCTCTTTATGCAATTCAATATTGAGATTGTAGAGTTTGACAATTTTTTCATCTAATGCAACAATTTTTTTGTCAATTTCAACCAATTGATTGCTAATTTCATTCAGTTTTCCCATGATAGCTTCAAACTGAGGATCTGCCTGTCCGCTTTTTCCAGATAAAATTCCCAATGCACCATTTACAGCTTGTAAACCCTGTAGTGGATTTGATGTAAAATATGCCATGGTACCTTGTAAGATAACATCTGAGATTTCTATGGCTTTGTTAATATTTTCAGCATCTTTAGGACTCAATCCTAGATGAACAGCAAGTGTAGTCATCTCTTTAGCATAACTCATACCTCTCTGTATTTTTTCTACAGATTGAATATTGTTGAGTCTGCTTCGTTCTGTTTCTATGATTTCTTTGTTTTTTACAGGATCATCATGAAACTTGGTTACTTTGAGTAATTTTAGTTTTCCGTCAGTATTGGCATTTTCATATAACACGCCTGAAATTACATCAATTTTATACGCATTCTGAGTAATTAGTTGTCGGTTTTCATGTGTGCGTTTTTGAACTTCTTCAATGTTTTGTGCATTATTCTTTATGTAGGCTTCATTGGTTTTGATACGCGCTGTATTGGATTTGATCTCTTGCTGCATTTCTCCAATATCTTTATTGACTATGTCAAATTTTTCCGCAACTTCAGTTTCAAACTTCTTTAGGGATTCCCCAATCTCTTGTGTAGCTTTCATGTTTTCAAGAGCTAACTTGTTTACAGCATTGATGTTACTTTTGAGTTCATTTGCGCTTGCTTCAATCTTATTGTTCAAACTATTTTTTAGTGCTTCTACTTGTGCTTCACCTTCTTGACGAGCATCAGAGATTTTTTGCTGAAATTCTTCTATCGATTTTTTAATCTTTATTTCATTGTTTTTTACATACTCCAGTAAAAAATCGTCTACTTTTTTACCAAGTACAATATAGTCTTCATTTCTAATCCCTCCATTATTAATGAATTCTTTAAATCCGCCTGCAACCTGTGCATATGTAATATTTCCTTCACCGTTTTCTAATTGTGCTTTTTGAAGATAAAGATCAATGTTTTTACTCATGCTAGCATGCAACTTTGATCGTAATGAAGATTGTTTGTAATTGCCTGCTTCATCAATGGCAAAATCTACCCAAGGTTCAAGCCCATCTTTAGCAATACTTCCAAAAGGTGTTTTGCCAATAAGTCCAAAAGCTACGCTTTTAATGCTTTTTCCAGCAGTTACATAGAGTTTTGTTTTGGTAATTTCCCAATCATGTTTCGCATATTCTTTTTTAGTAACTGATTGAAATTGTGAAAGCCCTTTCTTGTACTCAGTAGGTTTTCCAAAACAATCGGAACATTGTTCTAAAACATATTTCTTGTTAGAAATAGAAATTTCATTACCAATTTTTAAGTCTCCATCGGATACAATGAAGGCAGAAAAAATCAATACCAAAAGAGTATTAATAAATTTGTAGTGCATTTTTATGAAGGTTAGTTAGTTATTTTTTAATGTTGCTTAAAAATAGTGAAATATAGTTATTCGTTAACTCACTACATATAGGTATTTTTAATTTTAATAATTCAAAAATGAGTGTTTTTGAAAGAGAAAAGAACAATAAATAGCCAGCAAAAGCTTTATTAAATCAAAAAAATAACCTTATTTTTACGAGACAACCCAAACCCGAATAGTTTTTGCGAACCATAATAAATGTATTCTTAGTATTATTTTTTAGTCTTTCCTTTGCACAGGAATTGCCACCAATTATCAACTATACAGCTAAAATATACAAAGCGGACAACCAAAACTGGATGATCTCGCAATCAGATGACGCGTGTATGTATGTTGCCAATAACAAAGGCTTGTTAGAATTTAATGGAGCGCAGTGGAAACTGTATAAATCGCCCAACGAAACCATCATGCGTTCGGTAAAAGTAATTGGTGACCGTGTGTATACAGGTTGTTATATGAATTTTGGGTATTGGAAACGAAATGCAGCTGGAATTTTAGAATATACATCGCTGACAGATGAATTGAGCGTTGACATGGAAGAAGACGAACAGTTTTGGCAAATTATTTCGCTAGATGAATGGGTGCTTTTTCAATCGTTGGATCGAATTTATATTTACCATACAACAAACAATTCATTAAAAGTAATTATTTCAGACAATATCATTACGAAACTTTATAAGATTCAAGATGAATTATTTTTTCAAGTACTTGAAGAAGGATTGTACAGTATTGAAAATGGTGAAAAAAAACTGATCAGCGATAATGCTATTTTACGAAAAAGCAGGATTGTGGGATTATTCCCAAAAGGAAATCAAAAAATAATTGTGACGCGTGATGCTGGTTGGTTTACCTTTGATGAAGAAGGATTAACAGTGATGAAATTGCCATATCAAAAACAATACAATGAAAAAAGTATATACACAAGCATTCAATTATCTGATGGAAGTTACATACTAGGTACTATTGCTAAAGGAATTTATCATATTTCTGCCGAAGGAGAATTGCACTATCGAATTGATCAAGCCAGTGGTTTAGGTGACAATACCGCACTTTCTTTATTTGAAGATATAGATGGCAATGTATGGACTGGTTTGGATAATGGAATTAATTGTATCAACACAAAAGAGCCTTTTAAGTACTTTGCCGATCAAACTGGACGCATTGGAACTATTTATTCTTCTATCATTTACAACGGATATGTATATCTAGGAACAAATCAAGGCTTGTTTTATAAAAATACTGAAAGTGATAACGATTTTAGTTTTATAAACGGAACAAAAGGGCAGGTGTGGTGTTTACGTATTATTGATAACGAATTGTTTTGTGGACATGATTCAGGAACCTTTCTCATCAAAGGAAATACATCACAAAAAATTGCCAATGTACAAGGAACTTGGGATATAAAAACAGTTCCAGGAAAACAAGATCAAATCATTCAAGGAAATTATGACGGATTGTATGTGCTACATAAAGAGAATGACATATGGAAACTAAATTATAAAATCAAAGGCTTTGATATTTCATCCAAACATTTTGAATGGGTAACGCCAACCAAAATCTTGATGAACCATGAATACAAAGGTGTGTACGAAATAACACTAGATAAAAATCTTCAAGAAGTCTCAGAATACACAAAGAATGCTACCATTCAAAAAAGCGCCAATACAAGTTTGGTATTATTTGATGATAACATATACCAAGCCAACAAAAACGGAATTTTCAAATATGATGATGTATCACACAACTTTCAGAAAGATTCCATACTGAGTTCCATCTTTGAAAATGATGATTATACTTCGGGAAGGTTAGTGGTGGATGATGTCGGTTATTTATGGGCGTTTACGAATAGTTATATTAATTATGTAACTAAAGAAAAATTAAACGGAGATTTTAAAGTACAACGCATTGCCATTCCACAATCGTTACGCAACGAAATGAAAGGTTATGAAAACATTTCTCATCTTACAGGGAAAAACTATCTATTAGGGACTTCAAACGGTTATATTACTATTGATTTAGCTGAAATTCATAACAAAGAGTATACCATTAAAATAAACAGTGTTACCAATGCTTCGCTTGCAGGTAACATTCGCAAAATAGCATTAAAAAGAGAAGAAGAACAAGAATTTAATGCAAACGAAAACTATTTAGCGTTTATGTATAGTATTCCTGCGTACAACAAATATGAAGTTGCAGAATATTCATATCAACTAGAAGGTTTGTATGATGAATGGAGCGAATGGAGCACTAAATCCGATGTTTCTTTTGAAAACTTACCGCACGGAAGCTATAAGTTTAAGGTAAAAGCTCGTATCAACAATCAAATAACGGCAAATACAGCTGTATATCCGTTTCTAATCAATCGTCCTTGGTATTTATCAAATGTAGCTATTGCAATCTATCTTATTTTGACCATTTTACTGTTTACAACTATTAATGGATTCTACAAGCGATATTACAGAAAACAACGTGAACGCTTATTGGAAAAGAAAACACGTGAACTAGCATTAAAAGAATTAGAAGCGCAGAAAGAGATCATTCAGTTAAAAAATACACAACTTAAGAATGACATAGAATCTAAGAATCGTGAATTGGCAATTGCGACAATGAACATGATTAAGAAGAATGAAACGCTCAACAGTATCAAGCAAGAATTACAAAAGCAAAAAACAGAAACGCAAAATGTAAAACCAGTAATTCGTTTGATCGATAAAAACATCAACAATGCAGAAGATTGGAAATTCTTTGAAGAAGCATTCAATCATGCAGATAAAGATTTCTTCAAAAAGGTAAAAGAGTTACATCCACAATTAACAGCAAACGATCTGCGATTGTGCGCCTATTTACGATTAAATTTATCCTCAAAAGAGATTGCTCCACTCCTCAACATTTCAGTACGAAGTGTGGAAATTAAACGTTATCGTCTTCGGAAAAAGATCAGTTTGGCTCGTGAGATTAATCTGAACGATTACTTTTTAAATTTGTAACTTCCAATATGCAATCACAAAAAAATAAGCTACATCATATTTCTATTATGTAGCTTATAAAAAAAAGTTTTATTGAGATAATATGATTAACAGCCGATGCTAGGAGGACAATCTGGTTGTGTTGTAAAACCTCCACATCCTTGATGACCTGACGCTTCAAGAGGAACTTTTAATCCTCCATTAATTGCTGGTAGTTCATTCAATTTTAGAATTGATCTTTTGTTTAAACTTAACTTCTTTACTGATTTTTTCATGATTTAAGATTTTTAATTAATAAACATCAATAAAATTAACGAAAACAATGAGAAATACTGAAAGTTGAACCAATACACGATTACATCATCATTAAAAATACCTCAACATATTAAAAAATTACCACAACATTACCACAACAAAAACGTTGTAGTATTCTCTTTTTTGAAAAAAATGACACTTTTTAAAAATTATTTGATAATTGTCAATAACTCATAAACAAAGGGGTTAAAATGATAATTCGTCAAATAAAAGCGCAAAATATTTTCATGTATGTTTTTTGTATAGGTGTTTTTTAAGGATTCGTTAACAATTGTGAATAAATTGTCAATAATTAAAAAACAACTATATGAACCGTTATGTAATCATCCTTGTATTCATGCTCTGCTCTATATGGAGTTATGGACAAGAATTTGAGATAAAAGGGAAAGTTTTGGAAGATGGTAGTCAAATGCCATTACCAGGAGTAACCGTTTTACTCAAAAACACCTCAAAAGGAACTTCTACTGATTTCGATGGAAATTTCAGCCTAAAAAATGTTCCGAACGGAAGTACTATTGTATTTTCTTCCGTTGGATATGCAACTCAAGAAGTTGTAGTGACCTCAAACCAAGAACTAACCATACTAATGAAAGAAGACGCAGAAGCACTAGAATCTGTCGTTGTCATTGGATATGGTTCGCAAAGAAAAGAACTCGTCTCTGGAGCGTTTACTACGGTAGATGCCGACAAAATCGTAGAACGTAATCCCGTTAGAGTTGAAGAAGCATTACAAGGCTCTTCTTCTGGAGTTCAGGTAAATGCAACTTCTGGTTCGCCAGGCGCTGCACTAAACATTCGCATTCGTGGTATTACTTCAAATGGAAATAACAATCCGCTTATTATTGTAGATGGCGTAAATGTTGGAAACGATTTAAGTGTTATTGATCCAAACGATATTGAACAACTAGATGTTATTAAAGATGCCAGTTCAGCCATTTATGGAGTACAAGCTGCTAATGGTGTTATTTTGATTACCACAAAAAGTGGGCGTAGAGATTCTTCTACAAAATTCTCATACAATTCATTTTATACTGTTCAAGAGACTTCGAATACCTTAGATTTAATGAACGCTGCAGAATATGCTGTATATGTAAATGAAACTGAAATTGCTGATGGAAATGCATTGCCTTTTCCTGATATCTCTTCACTTGGAGAAGGAACCGATTGGCAAGATGAACTATTTACTTCAGCACCATTATTCAGCCACAGCTTAAGTGCTGCTGGAGGATCCGAAAATATCTCGTATGGAATAAGTGGTAGTTATTTAGGACAAGATGGTATCATTGCTAGTGATAAATCAAACTTTACACGTTGGACGCTCAAGAACAACTTAAGCATCAATCTTTCAGAAAAACTAAAACTAAACACCTTATTATTATACACAAATAGAAAAACAAGAGGAATTCCAGAAGGAGGAAGAGGTTCTATATTATATTATGGAGCGAATGCTTCTCCATTAACGCCAATTTTTGATGGCACAGACGGAACTGGTCCTTCTAGAGGATTCTCGTATATCGGTTCTGAACAAGGAATTGAAATTATAAACCCTTTTGCGGTAATCAACAATACGTTCAATGAAGCTAAAACTAATCGCTTCACAGGAAAACTAGAGTTGGTGTATGATATCATTGAAGATTTAGATATTACTTCTCGTTTTAACTTTAATTACGCAGATGTAATCGCACGTTCTTACAGTCCGTTACAATATTACGGACCAAACAAGGTGCAAAACAATGTCAATGTTGCCAACAATCAATTTATATTAGATAGAAATGATGATGGAGACAGAGATGTATACAGTACCGTAAGTGAAAACACGCAGAATTTCTTTGATTATACATGGGAAACCTTTGTAAACTATAAGAAATCTTTTGGAGATCATAACTTTTCAGGATTATTAGGAACTTCATTACAAAGTTTTCAATACGACGGAATTTTTGCAACAGGGTTTTTAGTAAATGGTCCAGATGCATGGAGCAATGCATACTTAAGCAACACACAATCATTTATTATTGATGATGATGATACGCCAAATGGCGACCCGCAAGACATTCAACAAACCTTAAATGCTACTACAGGAATCGGAGAAGATCGTGTATACTCCGTATTTGGAAGATTACAATACGATTATCAAGGGAAATACTTATTCTCAGCAATGTTACGTCGTGATGCCTCTACACGTTTCGGTCCAGACAATCGTGTAGGATATTTTCCATCGCTTTCTGGTGGTTGGGTAATTACACAAGAAGATTTCTTCAAATCTGACCTTATCAACAGTTTAAAGCTAAGAGGAAGTTGGGGAATCACTGGAAATGACCGAATTGGTAGTTTCCGTTGGTTAGGATTCTTACAAGGAGCCAATGCAGAAGCTTCATATCCTTTCGGAGATGTACTATCCTTTGGAAATGCTATTGGAGCTTTATCAAATTCAAAACTTCAATGGGAAACTACCACACAAACCAATATAGGTTTTGACATGAGTCTGTTTGATCGAAAGTTAGACATCAGTGTTGATTATTATAAAAAGCGTACCGAAGACTTATTATTAGTACCAGAAGTATCTGCTTTATTAGGAACAAGTGCAGGAGGAAGTTCGGCTCCAGTAGTAAATGCTGGAATCGTAGAAAACAAAGGATTGGATTTAAGTATCAATTTCTCTCACGATTTTACAGACGACTTTAGCATTCAAGTAGGATATAACCTAACAAGTATAGATAACAAAGCCATCGAAGTAAACAATGCAGCAGGATTTTTACCAGGAGGATTATTTGGTTTAGGGCAAACAACTTCACGTTTCCAATCAGGATTGCCAATAGGAGCCTTTTGGGGATTACAAACAGACGGAATCTTTCAAAACCAAGCAGAAATTGATGCACATGCTGTACAACCAGATGCACAACCAGGAGACATTCGCTACGTAGATTTAGATGGTGATGGTGTGATCGAATTTGGAAGTCAAGACGATCAAGGCATGATTGGAAATCCAATTCCAGATTTTACAATGGGATTCAATTTAAACTTAAACTACAAACAATTTGACTTTGGAACGTCTTTATATGCTTCTATCGGAAATGATATTGCCAGAAGTTATGAGCGTTTCCTAACGTATAGCAACAAACCAACCTTATACTTAGATCGTTGGACAGGTGAAGGAACTTCGAATTTTGTTCCAAGAGCCTCTACAAACGCATCAAACAATCGCTTGTTCTCAGACTTCTTCGTAGAAGACGGTTCGTACTTACGTATACAGAACGTTCAAGTTGGTTACTCTTTGCCAGAATCAGTCTTAGAGAAAATCCACTTGGATCGATTCAGAATCTATTTCGGAGTAAACAATTTACATACGTTCACAAAATATCGAGGATACAATCCAGATGTCTCAAACTCTGATCCGCTTTCGGCAGGAGTTGACTTAGGGCAATATCCTTTAGCAAGAACCTTTACAACAGGAGTTAATGTATCATTCTAAATCCATCACTATGTATAATAAGATAACAAAAATAGCAGCTACGCTACTGATCATTATGAGCATACAATCTTGTGATGATTACTTAGAAATTTTGCCACCAGGGCAAGAAAATTCAGAAAACTTTTTCAATACGCCCGATAATTATCAGGATGCACTTATTGGTGTATATGACTTACTATCTACCACGTATTTGAATAATATTTTAGGGGAAATTGCCTCTGACAACAGTCTCTGTGGAGGAGAAAACCCAACAGACGTACTCGATTGGCAACAAATAGACGATATGATTCATACACCAGACAATGGTGCGTTGCGAAACGTATTTCAATGGATGTATGCTGGAATTAGTAGAGCAAACTATATCGTAGAATTTCAAGATAACTTAAATTTTGACGGAAAAGATCAACTCTTAGCTGAAAATTTATTTCTACGATCATATTTTTACTTTGAATTGGTGAAATTCTTCGGAGATGTACCATTGTATACGGACAGAAGAATCACAATAGACGAAACACAATCTATTGACAGAACGCCAAAAGCAGATGTATATACACGTTTGGAAGTAGATTTAATGAATGCTATTCCAGATTTACCTTGGACGCAAACACAAAATGGTAGAGCAACCAAAGGCGCTGCATGGGCATTGCTTGGAAAAATATACTTATACCAAGAAAAATATACACTAGCGGCAGAAGCTTTCAATGAAATTATCAATTCTGGGCAATACCAATTGGTTCAAGATTTCAATACCATCTTTTTAAACAATAACGAAAACAACTCAGAATCTGTATTTGAAGTTCAATATTCAGGTACGCAAGAAGGAGCAAGTTTCGGGTGTTTCCAATGTGTAGAAGGAAATGTTGCTGTAGGGTTTATGGGACCTCGCTTTCAAGGAGGAAACTTTAGCCCGTATGCATCAGGATTTAGCTTCAACGTACCAGTACAAGACGTAGTAGACTTATATCAAGCAGGTGATACACGCTTGGCAGCTACTGTATTAGACATAGATGCCTTTGTAGCAGCCCGCCCAGATGTAACATTCACATTAGGTTCTGAGCACACAGGATACTTCAATCTAAAATACATTCCGTATGCAAACGACAATGTAATTCAAGATGCAAACATTAACCGTAGTAACAACTACAGAGCTATTCGCTATGCAGATGTATTACTAATGGCTGCTGAAGCGAACTTATTGGCACCAGCACCAGTTGCAAATCCACAAACCCTATTAGATGCTATTCGCGATAGAGCTTTTGGAAATACCAATAACAGAATACCTGCAACACTAGAGAATGTATTAGCAGAAAGAAGAAGAGAACTAGTGGGAGAAGGACATCGTTTCTTTGATCAAGTTAGAACAGGACAAACAAGCACTATTCCAGGATTTACATCAGGGAAAAACGAAGTATTTCCAATTCCAAGAATCGAAATTGAATTGGCAGGAAATCGTTGGCCACAAAATGCAGGATATTAACCGCTAGAAAAAGAAAACATACAAGATGAAAACAATAAAATATATATTCAGCTTATGTCTAGTCGCACTGATTGTATTCAGTTGTGAAGATGACGAAAATTTGGATTTTGTAGACACAGCAAGTGCACCTACTAACTTATCCTTATTAACAGAAATTACACAAGACAATACTGGGTTGGTAAAAATCACGCCGCTTGGTGAAGGAGTTGCCAGCTACAGTCTTGACTATGGAGATGGCTCTGATGTAGCTACTGAAATAGCACCAGGAAGCTATGTAGAACATACCTATGAAGAAGGAAGTTATGATGTTATATTAACAGCTACAAGCTTAAATGGAAAAACGACTACTTTAACTCAGCAAATCGTAGTATCGTTCTTAGCGCCACAAAACTTAGTAGTAACTATTGAAAATGATCCAGGCGTTTCTAAGCAGGTAAATGTAACTGCTACAGCAGATTTTGCCATGACAAATCAAGTTGATTTTGGAGATGGAAGTGATCCTGTGTCTGCAAATATTGGAGAAACGATCTCACATATCTACGACGATCCAGGAACTTATACAATTACAGTAATTGCTATGGGAGGAGCTATAGAAACAACTACATATACAGAAGATTTTGAAGTAACAGCCATTGTACAACCATTAACTTCGGCTCCAGCACAACCAGCAAGAGCAGATGGAGATGTTATCTCTATTTTTAGCAGTGCATACAATGATCTACCAGATACAAACTATTTCCCAGATTGGGGTCAAGGAGGTCAAGGTAGTAGTTGGGCAATGTTTGAGTTAAACGAAGATCAAATGTTACAATACATTAATATAAGCTATCAAGGAATTGCCTTGGCAGATGGAACAAGTGTTGATGTTTCAGGAATGGAATACTTACACTTAGATGTTTGGACAGCGGACGTAGTAACCGATTTAGAAGTGTCACTCATCAATAATCCAGCGAGTTCTTCTGAAGCGCCTGTAACGCGTTCGCTTACAGCAGATTCTTGGACAACATTAGAAATTCCAATTTCAGAATATGTAGATCAAGGATTATCTGTAGATGAAATTTTCCAATTAAAATTTGTAGGAACACCTTGGGCAGCAGGAACCGTATTTATTGACAATATCTATTTCTACAAAGAAGCAAGTACAGCACCAACAATTGCAGGAACTTGGAAAGTAGCACCAGTAGCAGGATCATTAGCGGTTGGACCATCGCCGGGATCTGGAGAATGGTTCTCTATCAGTGATGCACAAGTTGCTGAAAGAGCTTGTTACTATGATGATACGTATGTATTTGGAACTGATGGTTCATTCAGTAATGTATTAGGAGCTGATACGTGGATTGAGGGTTGGCAAAGTGGAAGTGGCGATGCTTGTGGAGCGCCAATTGCACCACATGATGGATCTGCAACAGCAACATATTCTTATGATGAAGGAGCAGGAACAGTAACCATCAATGGACCAGGAGCGTACATAGCTTTACCAAAAGCAACCAACACAGGAGAGCTTTCAAACCCAGCAGACGCACCAAGCTCAATTACATATAATGTAACGCTTGATGATATTAATAACATGACAGTACAAATAGAAGCTGGAAGCGGTGTATTCTGGACATTCAAATTAGTGAGAGAAGGTGATGTGCCAACATCTCCATTAGCAGGTTCTTGGAGTGTTGCTCCAGAAGCAGGATCGTTAGCAGTTGGACCTTCAGCAGGTTCGGGAGAATGGTTCTCTATCAGTGATGCACAAGTTTCTGAAAGAGCATGTTTCTATGATGATGAATATGTATTTGGAGCAGATGGTTCATTTACAAATGTTTTGGGAATGGATACATGGATTGAAGGTTGGCAAAGTGGAAGTGGAGATGCTTGTGGAGCACCAATTGCACCACATGACGGATCTACAACAGCCACATTTACCTATGATGAAGGCACAGGAACTGTAACACTTAATGGTACTGGAGCATACTTAGGAATTCCTAAAGCAAACAATTCTGGAGAACTTTCAAGTCCTGGAGATGCACCAAGCTCTATTACCTATAATGTAACATTTATTGACGATAACACCATTTCGGTACAAATAGAAGCTGGAAGTGGTGTATTCTGGACATATAAGCTAATCAAAAATTAATACAGAGAAAGATGAAAAAATTTAAATACATACTCTCATCACTATTAGGTATCTTATTGCTAACGGTTAGCTGTCAAGATGATGATCCTGTAGTGGGAGATTTAATCACACCAAGTAACTTGCAAGTCACAGCATCCATTGTGGGACAAGATGCAAGCAATCCAAATGGAGATGGAAGTGGTGTTGTAAACTTTACTGCTACTGCGGATGATGCCATTACGTATAGATTTATATACGAATCTAATCAACAAACTGCGGCTACAGGTACAGCGTCGTTTATATTTTCCAACTTAGGAGTAAACACCTATACTGTAACTGTAATTGCGTATGGAACTGGAGGAATTTCTACAACAACAACAATAACTGTAGATGTATTAGCTACCTATGCACCGCCAGCAGACTTACTAGAAAAACTAGTAGGAGATGGATCTAGAACATGGAGAATCAAATCAGAACAACAAGGACACTTTGGTTTAGGTCCTGTTGGAGGAACTGTGCCGACAGAATGGTACGGAGCACAACCTGATGAAAAAGCGACTGTTGGAATGTATGATGATAGATATATTTTTAATTCAGACGGGACATTTACTTTTATCACCAATAATACCAATGATGAAGGAGGAACAGATATTTCAGGGACTGTATTTGGACGTGTAAATTTGATAGATGAATTAGGAGGCTCAGGAGGAGAAATTAACGGTGCAGATGTAGAAAACTTACCTTATGATGATTTTCAAGAAAGTTGGGTGTTAATTGCACCAAGTGGAGTTGAAACTATAAACCTTACAGGAAACGGTTTTATTGGATATTACACGGGAGGATCTCATAATTATGAAATCTTTGACCGTTCTGTACCTAATGAATTAGTATTAAGAACAACAGATGGAAACGGTGAATTTGACTGGTGGTTTATCATAACTTCAGCAGAGCCATCTCCACCAAGTAATTTTGAAACACAATATAACAACTTAGTTTGGGAAGATAGTTTTGATACAGACGGTGCGCCAGATACTTCCAACTGGACTTACGACCTTGGTGATGGCGGATGGGGAAATGAAGAAGTGCAGACCTATACAAATGATGCCAGCAATGTAATTATTGAAGATGGGATGTTAAAAATTACGGCTGTCAAAGATGCCGGCGGTAATTATACATCAGCACGTTTAAAATCTGAAAACCTGTATGAATTTACCTATGGTAGGGTAGAAGTGCGTGCCAAATTACCTGCTTCGCAAGGAACTTGGCCAGCTATTTGGATGCTTGGCGCAAACTTTGATACCGTAGGATGGCCAACCTGTGGAGAAATAGATATCATGGAACAAAAAGGACAGGATAAAAATACGATCTTAGGAACAGTACATCATCCAGGAGTTTCACCAGGTGCTGGAGATTCGGCGACAACATCATTGCCAACGTCTACTTCAGAATTTCATAACTACACTGTAGAATGGACAGATACCACAATTACTTTCTTAGTGGACGGATTTGTATTTCATACAGTAAACAACGATGTAACTCTACCATTTAATGATGATTTCTTCTTAATACTAAATGTTGCTATGGGAGGAACTTTAGGAGGAGAAATTGATCCATCATTCACACAGGATACAATGGAAATTGATTATGTAAGAGTGTATCAATAAAATGAAATTTACTTGGATACAGCTATAATAACCAAGCTTGCTTATATGTTTGTTCTTTTCGATTTCGGAAAGAACAAACAGAGCAAGAAAGAATTTAAAAATTGTGATCCAAAATCATAAAATGGATAACTTTTATAGCTTTTAAAATCAAATTACACAAAACGACATCGATTTCGATTTATATCTCCAAAACAGCACAAAACAGTTAAAAAGTCTATAAAACCTATATACAAAAGACTATACAAGCACTACAACATTACCACAACATACAGTAAAAACACAGTGTTTATGTAGTTATATATTAAAAAATTGTGAATAACATATTCATTGTCAATCCTGCAAAATCACAGGGTTTAAATTGATAAAAATGCAATTTTAACACAATTTTATTGAGGATGTATGTTTTTTGTTGTGGTTCATATTTAAGATTTCGTAATAATAATATCTAGTTTTAATAACAACAAAAACAGGACGAGTGTATTACTCTGAATAAACCAATCAAGAATTAAATAGACAATGTAATGAGCTGAAATGATCTGATCTACCATACTAAAGATCTCTAGCGAATTCCATCTGAGCTGAATTAACAAACTAAAAACAAACAGATGAAAAAAACCTTTCTAACCTTAGCACTGATTTTTTTAACAACATCTATGTTTTCTCAAGTTGACAATGTTACTGTGAAGAAAACGGATCAAGGAATGAATTTGGTGGTTAACGGAAAAGATTTTATGATCAACGGTATGAACTGGGATTATGTGCCTATTGGTTCTACAATTACCGATCCTGGAATATGGAATCGATCTGACGATGTTATCATGTCTGCACTTGACGCTGAAATGTCACTGCTCAAGAACATGGGTGTAAATGCGATTAGAACCTATAACTTAAAACCAAAGTGGATTAAGTATATATATGAAAACTATGGTATATACACAATGCTTAACATCACTTTTGGAGCGTATGGACTTACCATTAATGGTGCATGGACTCCAAAAACGGATTATGCAGATCCTGAGACCAGAAAAGTGTTAATGCAAGAAGCTATTGACATGGCTAATACCTATAAAGATACTCCTGGATTACTTTTATATATGATAGGAAACGAAAATAACTATCACTTATCTTGGTCTGGAGCAGAAACAGAAGCCATTCCAATCGAAGGAATTGATTCCAACAAAATAAAAGCGGCTCGTGCATTATATAAGGCCTTTAACGATGCTTCTTTAGAAGTAAAAAAAATTGATACATCGCATCCAGTAGCCATCTGTAACGGTGACTTATTATATGCTGACTTAGTAAAGGAAGAATGTACAGATATTGATATATATGGTACAAACATGTATCGTGGAATCTCGTTTGGAGATGCTTTCCAAAGAGTAAGTAAAGAGTTAAATATGCCAATTCTTTTTGCAGAATTTGGAGCTGATGCTTTTAATGCTAGAGACAATGAAGAAGATCAATATTCTCAAGCATATTACATGGTTGGAAACTGGAAAGAAATTTATGCAAATGCAGCAGGTGTTGGAGGTGCTCAAAACTCATTAGGAGGATTTACATTCCAATTCTCTGACGGTTGGTGGAAATATCTTCAAACAAAAAATTTAGATGTTCATGATAACAATGCTTCTTGGCCAAATGGTGGATACTCAAGAGACCAAGCTAAAGAAGGTGATAACAACATGAATGAAGAATGGTTCGGAATCTGTGCAAAAGGACCAACAAATGCAAGAGGTCTATACACATTATATCCACGTGCAGCATACTACGCACTAAAAGAAGTACATCAGTTAGATCCTTACGGAGAAGGAATGTCAAAGAGTTTCATTACAAATCATATAGATAACATCCAAATCATGGATGCAGTCTTAAGAGCTAGAGGAGACAAAGCAGCTATGGGAGGTGGAAGTAGCCAAAAAATACGCTTAAGCCAATTAAGAGCTGAATTCACAACCTTCAATACTGGCGGAAGTTTAATTACAACACCAACAAATGAAGATACTAACGAAAATGCATTTCCAAACCAATTAGGTTTTGACCACATGCAATCATACTATGTAGGAATTGAAGGAAATCCTGCTCCAAACATGAGAGCAAACATAAATTTCAACATTCTAGGAAATGTTGCTGAAAATCCAATAAATGAAATCTTCTATGAAAATGCCGGTAGGCCAATTACAATTGTTGGCGTTGATGGCGGAAATGACATTGATGTAGAAATTGCAGATTTTAATAGACTACGTGTATACAACGCAGAATTTGAATGGAAAACTAAAAATGCAGATGTGCGAGGATTTTATCGTACAGGACATTACCACTGGGGATACGAAGGAGATATCTTCGGATTATATCCAGAAGCAAACTATGGTCCTAACTTAGACATCTATGGAGGTGAGATTTTAGGTGTTGAAATTGACGGTAAAGGAGTTTTAAATGGAGCAAAAGCAGCATTCGGACCACAACTTTGGTGGGGAGCAAACCCAACAATGTTATTCAAGTATACAAGAAACATCAAAGGATGGGATGTAACAGGTATTTATCATAGAGATTTTAATACAGACTTAGAATTTGATCAAACTGGACGCCGTATACTAGATGCCAATCAAGTACGAAGTGGTGTGATTCCTGGATGGCCTATGGAAAGAGCTACAGTAGCAATAGAAAAAGACTTTGGTAAAGTTGGTATTGCTGTTGGAGGTATTTGGGCAGGAAACCCATTAAACGGAAGTGTATATCAGGATGTAAGAGGAAATTCAGGAAACTACACAGTTGTTGAAGACAAAATTAAATCTAGCGATAACTGGGGAGCAAAAGCAAAAATTACCTACGAAGGCGGACGATTTAATTGGTACGCACAAGGTAGTGTAATGGGATTAGTAGCTAATGGTGGAGCTGATCAAACACAAACATTCACAGGATGGAGATTAAGAGATTCTGGTAGTGGAAACATGTCAAACTTCTTATCTGGTTTTACATATACCATGGGAGATTTCCAAATTGCACCAAACTTTATGTATCAAAAACCATTAGTAGATGCAATGCCTACAGATGTACCAGCACCTGGAAGATTACGTAATGTAATTGATGATCCATTTGCTGTAAGAGGTGGAAACCGAGAAATGACAGCGGGTGAAATCTTAATTACTTACGATCCAACACCAGGAACTTGGATGTATGAGTGGAACAATGATAGAGCAGAAGACGCAAAATTTGCAGCAAACTTAGGATTTGTATTTCGTCACTTACCAACGACACAAGATGCACATATCGGTTTCAACGCAAACCGAACTTTCTTTGCATTCCCAAATACTGTTCCAGCGGAAGACTTATGGGAAATAAACTCTCGTATGGTATCAAAAGTATCTCCTGAATTAGGAATCATAGGAAACTTCTACTACGGAAATGCGCAAGCAAATGGTGATAATGACAGACTTATTAAAAGATTTGGTGGAGATGTTCGAATGATTTACAACAACATCAAAATAGAGTCCCATGTTAAAATTAACGATTGGGGACCATTTGACTACCACAGAGACTTCAACTTAACATACCCAACTCAATTAATGTTAGATATCTCTACTTCACTAGGAAAACCAGATTGGTTCATTTTACCTAGTACAAGAATTGGAATCCGTGGAACTTGGCGTTCTTTAGATGAGTTTTCTCCAAGATACTTACCAAACACCACCTCAGGTCAATTCTCTAACGATCCAGTATTAAGTCCAGTAGGATTTGATAATGGTACAGAGTGGGAAATAAGAACATACATACACATCAATATCGGAAAATAATAAGCTATAAAAATGAAAGGATTTACATACATAAAAAACACATTACTTGCTGGTTTAGCAATAGCCTTTACCGCAAGTTGTGAACGAGATATATCGGATGAAGCCATTGAGGCAACATTCCCAAAAACAGCGGATATATTCACAGATGCTCCTGTAAGCTTAACAGACGAATTTTTTGAATCATTTGACCCTGCCGTTGGTGCAAATCCAAATGGTTTTGGAACTGATGAAAATGAAGCTTATGAAGGATCATCGTCAATTCGAATAGACGTACCAAGTCCAAATGATCCTGATGGGGGTTTCATCGGAGGAATCTTCAGAGATCGTGGAGCAGGTAGAGATTTATCAGGTTACGATGCATTAACATTCTGGGCTAAAGGAACACTTACAGGAAACGTAACTGTTGGTTTTGGTACAGACTTCGATACAAATACATATCCTGTTTCAACAGTAATAGAATTATCAAGCGGTTGGAAAAAGTACATAATCCCAATTCCTGATCCTTCTAAATTAGTTCAGGAAAGAGGTATGTTCTTATTCTCAGCAGGATCTTTTGATCCTCTTGGAAACGACGATCCTGCGCTAGCAAGTTCGTTTACTGACAATATTGGTTACACTTTTTGGATCGATGAATTACGATTTGAAAACTTAGGAAATATAGATTTATTATTCCCTTATATGTTGAATGGTCAGGATGTTGCCATAGATAATTTTGCAGGATATACACAAGTTATAGATGGTTTAGGAGCTACTTTCAATTTAGGAAATGGACAAAACATTGCGGTAGAAGCAGCAACAGCATATTTTGAATTTTCTTCATCAGATACAACAGTTGCTACAGTCAGCAATGTTGGAGAAGTAAATGTAATTGGTGCTGGTATGACTACCATTACAGCTAGTATCGCAAACGAAGCAGCCAATGGATCTTTAGCAATCACTTCTTCTGGGGCATTTGTAAATGCTCCTGACCCAACACAAGCACAAGCAGATGTTATTTCTATATACAGCGACGCTTACACAAGCGTAAATGGATTTAATCCAGGTGTTTTTGCAGGTTCTAACACGCAAAATATCTCAGTACAAACTTTTGATGGTAACAGTCATGTAAGCTATGAAGGAATAGATTTTATAGGAATCGGATGGGATGGAACAGTGAATGTAACAGGTGAAACAATGGTTCACGTAGACATTCAACTAACAAGTAGTGCTGGAGCAGCGCTCGTAATGGAATTAATTGATTTTGGTCCAGATGATACCGACAATGGTTTTGGTGATGGATCAGCAGGAGGATTTAATGTTAGCAGTCAACTAATGCCAGGTGAATGGGTTGGAATTGATATTCCTTTAAATGCCTTTACATTACCTACAGGTGGTGGTGGAGCAGGTAATCCAAACCTAGGTAATATCGGTTACATTGTTTTTGTTTCTTCGAATGGAGCCTCATTCTTAGTTGACAACATTTATTTCTATTAAGAATTCATAAAATTTTATCAATGAAAAAAATAATAAAAAATAGTTTGCTAGCATTGACAGTCATTTCAAGTGTTGTTTTTGCTGGTTGTGAAGCAGATGAAACGCAAACAGTCGCTACCCTAACGAATTTGGTAATGTCTGATGAGTTCGATACAGATGGTGCACCTGACCCAAGCTTATGGACATATGACTTAGGAGACGGAACACAACAAGGTTTACCTGCTGGATGGGGAAACAACGAATTGCAAGTATACACGAACAATTCTGAAAATGTAGTAGTAGACAATGGACTTTTAGTCATTACAGCCAGAGAAAATGCTTCAGGAGGTTATACTTCTGCAAGAATCAAAACACAAGGACTATTTGAACAACAATACGGACGTTTTGAGGCAAGAATTCGCTTACCGCAAGGAAAAGGGTTATGGCCTGCATTTTGGCTGTTAGGATCAGATTGCGATGTAAATCCTTGGCCAGCATGTGGAGAAATTGACATCATGGAATATTTAGGAAACCAACCTACAGTTGTATTTGGAAGTGTACATGGACCTAACTTTTCAGGAGCACAATCCGTTTCAAAAGAATACGAAATTCCAAATGATAGGTTTGATACAGACTTTCATGTTTTCGGTATCGAATGGAGTCCAGGACGCATCAATTACTATGTAGATGATGTATTATACCAAAGCATTACACCAGAAACCATTGCAGATGAAACTAATGGTCAAGGAACTTGGGTATTTGATAATTCTTTCTACATCATTTTAAATGTAGCTGTAGGAGGAAATCTACCAGGTGCTCCAGATGAAAATACCACTTTCCCACAAAGAATGTTTGTTGATTATATAAGAGTTTACAACTAAAAAATACGAAGACATGAAATTTTTAAAATATAAAATAAGCCTACTTTCTTTAGTAGTATTGTCATTAACAATCTTCACTTCATGTGAAGATGACAATGAAAGTGGAGTTACACTATTGGGTTTAGAAGCTAAATTTATTGCAGAAATAGAATCAAAAACAATTTCCTTTTTCAATGTTTCTAGCAATGCTACCTCTTACTCTTGGGATTTAGGTGATGGAACAACGTCAGTATTAGAAAATCCAGTAAGAAAGTATACTAACGGAATGTATACAGTTGTCTTAACTGCATTCAATGACAATGGTGAATCTAGTAGATTCGAGGAAACATTTGTTATTGACGGTTGTGTTGAAGAAACCGAAGAAAATATTGATCCAGGAAACGGTGATTTAAACTGGACTTTTTTAAGTGATGATACAGGCTTTGACGCTTTTGGAGGCATCGGAGGTGCTATAGTACCTAATCCAGTGTTAGATAACGTAAACAACAGTTGTTTTGTACAAATTTATGACAAAACTGTTGGTTGCCAAACGTGGGCTGGAGTAGGTATTGAATTGGCAACTTCCTTAGATTTCTCAACAATCACAAATAAAACATTTAAGATGAAAGTTCTAGCAGAAAATCAGGTAACTGATGTTACACTACGACTAGAATTCATGCCTTTCCCTAATGTAAATCCTTTTCAAGAAAGAATTGCAACCATTACACAAGTTGGACAATGGCAAGAACTTAGTTTTGATTTTACGGGTGTAAACTCTGGAACTTTTAAAAGTATGATTATCTATTTCGAAAGAAACACGCCATGTGATGGTGATGTATATTATTTCGATGAAATCACGCAAGAATAAAAATACGAACTAATTATAAAATTCTCCTACTTCCCTGAGAAGTGAAAATAATGACCAACAATGATTAAAGAAGCAAGCTTAGATCAAGATATTCTATCAAATATGTCTCAAATAGAAACAATACACATAAACAACGAACGTTTTTACAAAATTTCTAACAGCGATACCATCCGACCATTTTTTATGAGTATCGTAAGCGATTCTGACCACTGGATGTTTATTTCTAGTAATGGCGGATTAACCGCTGGACGTAAAAACGCTGAATTTTCATTATTTCCATATTACACAGATGATAAAATCACAGAATCTGCTGAAATAACTGGAAGTAAATCGATTTTTCAAGTCACAAAAAAGAGTAAAAACCATTTATGGGAACCTTTCTCAGAGCGTTTTGAAGGAATGTACCATGTAACGCGTAATCTGTATAAAAACAATTACGGAAACAAAGTACTATTCGAGGAAGTTAACCACGATTTAGAACTTACGTTTCGTTACCAATGGAATTCCAGCGATGAATTCGGGTTTGTAAAAACATCTAATTTGACAAACAATTCGCAAGAAGCTGTTCAAATCAATGTATTAGACGGAATTCAAAACGTGCTACCTTATGGCGTTGGTTCAGATATACAAAACGCAAGTAGTAACTTGGTAGACGCTTATAAACGAACTGAACTTGAAGAAAGCACTGGTTTAGGAATCTTTGCACTAAGCGCAATTATTGTAGACAAAGCTGAACCAAGTGAAGCTTTAAAAGCAAATGTAGTTTGGTCATTAGGAATAGAAAATGCACAATACTTGCTGTCATCGTTACAGCTAAACGCATATCGCAAACGTCATCCAATTCAACAAGAAACTGATGTAAAAGCAGAAAAAGGAGCGTATTTCATCAATGCAGAGATATACTTACAAGCTTCTGAAAGTAAAGATTGGATGACAGTTGCGAATGTAAATCAAGATCATAATGATATTGCTGCACTTTCATACCGTATCAAAAGCGAACTCAATTTAGCTGCTACAATTCAAAATAGTATCAATGCAGGAACAGAACGTTTATTAGCGTTAAATGCTGCTTCTGATAGTATGCAATTAACAGCAGATAAATTCAGAGATACTCGTCATTTCTCAAATACGCTTTTTAATATCATGCGAGGAGGGATTTTTGATAACAATTATCAAATTGAAAAATGGGATTTCAAAAACTATTTGGCAAAAGCCAATAAAAAAGTAGCAAGAACCTCAGAAGATATTATTGATGCTTTACCAGAAGAATTCTCATTAGCTGACATACAAAAAATAGCATACGATAGTACAGATAAAAATTTCAGACGTTTATGTTTGGAATATATGCCATTGAAATTTAGCCGTCGTCATGGAGATCCAAGTCGTCCTTGGAACAAATTCTCTATCAATACACGAAGCGAAGTTGATGGTTCTAAAATATTAGATTATGAAGGAAACTGGCGTGATATTTTCCAAAACTGGGAAGCCTTAGCTCATTCCTATCCAGAATTTATAGAAAGTATGATTCACAAGTTTTTGAATGCTACTACTTTTGATGGATACAACCCATATCGTATTACCAAAGATGGTTTTGATTGGGAAGTTGCAGAACCAGATGATCCTTGGTCGTACATTGGATATTGGGGCGATCACCAAATCATATACTTACAAAAGTTTTTAGAAATTATTGAAAGCCATAAACCAGGAAGATTGGAAAGCTTTTTTGATAAAGATTTGTTTGTATATGCCAACGTTCCATACAAAATAAAGCAATATCAGGACTTATTAAAAAATCCAAAAGATACTATTGAGTTTGATGAAGCATCTGACCATAAAATTCGCCAACAACGCGATGAATTAGGAGCAGATGGAGCTTTATTACGTGATGAAAACAGATTCATTGTCAAAGTAAACTTCATTGAAAAAATACTGGCAACAACACTGGCAAAAATCTCCAATTTTATTCCAGAAGGAGGAATTTGGATGAATACACAACGTCCAGAATGGAATGATGCTAACAATGCCTTAGTAGGTAATGGAGTATCTATGGTAACATTATGCTACTTACGTCGTTTCCTTAAATTCTTTGAAACTGTTTTTGATAAAGCAGATGTCAAATCTGTAGATGTTTCTAAAGAATTGTTAGACTTCTTCCGTAAAGTAGCAGTAACACTTACTGAAAACCAACACATCTTAACAGGAAAAATCAGTGATAAAGATCGTAAAACTGTTTTAGATGGTTTAGGAGAAGCAGGAAGTGTATTCAGAGAGCAAATCTATGACAATGCATTCTCAGGTCGTAAATCAAATATTAATATTGATGAAATCCTATCGTTTGTAACAATCAGTTTGGCATATTTAGAACATGCTATTGAAGCTAACAAGCGTGAAGACAATTTGTATCATGCATACAACTTAATGACGGTTGAAGATAATGATAATGTATCCATTTCATATCTCAATGAAATGCTAGAAGGACAAGTAGCCGTATTAAGTTCAGGATATATCTCTTCAAAAGAAGCATTAGCTGTATTAGATGGGTTAAAAGGAAGTAAACTATTTCGACCAGATCAATACAGTTACTTACTCTATCCAAATAAAGAACTCAAAGGATTTATAGAACGTAACACTATTCCAAAAGAAGCGGTTGTAAAATCAGCACTTCTCAATAAATTATTAAATGATAATGATGGAAGCATAATCACACGTGATATCAATGGCGATTATCACTTTAATGGAAACTTTAAAAATGCAGGTGACCTTAGTGCGGCATTAGAGCAATTAAGCGAAACACCATACCAAGAACTTGCTCAAGAAGATGCTTCTTATGTATTAGAAATCTTTGAAGAAGTATTCAACCACAAAGCCTTTACAGGTCGTTCAGGAACTTTCTATGGATATGAAGGATTAGGTTCTATCTATTGGCACATGGTATCTAAATTGCAACTGGCAGTATTAGAATGTTGTTTAAAAGCAATTCGTGACAAAGAAAGCGCTGAAACTATTGGAAGATTATTAGAGCATTACTACGAAATAAACGAAGGAATTGGTGTGCACAAATCTCCATCACTATATGGAGCTTTCCCAACAGATCCGTATTCACATACGCCAGCTGGAAAAGGCGCACAGCAACCAGGAATGACAGGACAAGTAAAAGAAGATATTCTAAGTCGTTTTGGGGAACTAGGTGTGTTTGTAGGCGAAGGAAAACTATACTTTGATCCATGCATGTTACGTAAAGATGAATTCTTGTTGGAAGACAAAACATTCAACTATGTAAACATTAAATCACAAGCAAAAGAACTTACTGTTGCCAAAGGATCTCTATGTTTTACATACTGTCAAGTACCAATCGTTTACACTGTTGCTGAAGAATACGCATTAGAAGTTCATTTCAATGATGGAACAGTTCAAGCATTCAGCAATTTAAGTCTAAATAAAGCTACGAGTCAAAAAGTATTTGATCGTGTAGGAGAAGTAATACAAATAAACGTACGTATCAAAAAAGATCATTTAAAGTAAAAATATTCGACACTCATGAGAACATTAAAGCACATATCTAAATTCATAATGATAACGCTATTAATAGTGTCTTGTGAAAAGACGCCAAAAAAGAAAACGTCGTCAGAACCATCAATACAGAAACAAGTGACCGCTAAAGATATATTAGGAAATAAAGACTATGTAGCCATCTCTTATGGAGGATATCGCACCAAAACACGTGATGTACAACCCACTATAGATGAGCTCAAAGATGATATGAAGATTCTCCATGCGATGGGAATCCGAGTTTTACGTACATATAATGTACAACTACCACAAGCAGCTAACCTTTTAAAAGCAATCAGGGAACTGAAAAACGAAGACAATAAATTTGAGATGTATGTCATGTTAGGTGCTTGGATTGATTGTAAAAATGCCTGGACAGGGCAAACACCCGATCACAATCAGGAAAGTGAAAAAAACGAGGAAGAAATTGAAAGAGCCGTCGCATTGGCGAATCAATATCCTGATATCATAAAAATTATTGCTGTAGGTAATGAAGCTATGGTAAAATGGGCAGCGAGTTACTATGTACAACCTGGCGTAATTCTAAAATGGGTAAATCATTTACAAAACCTTAAGAAAAAAGGAAAGCTAGATAAAGACTTATGGATTACAAGTTCAGACAACTTTGCATCTTGGGGTGGAGGAGATACAATTTATCATGTAGAAGACCTAAACAAACTAATCAAAGCTGTTGATTTTATTTCCATGCATACCTATCCAATGCACGATACACATTACAATCCTGTATTCTGGGGAACTATAGACGATGGAAAACGTTCAAGTCTTGAAAAAATAGACTTCGCTATGCATAAAGCGAAAGAATATGCCATTTCTCAATACGATAGTGTTCACAATTACATGAAAAGCTTAGGAGTCAATAAGCCAATTCACATTGGTGAAACAGGTTGGGCTACCTATTCTAATGGACATTATGGAAATACAGGAAGTAAAGCAACAGACGAATATAAAGAAGCAATCTATTACAAGCACATGCGTGAGTGGACTGAAAAAGCAGGAATGTCATGTTTCTACTTTGAAGCCTTTGATGAAATATGGAAAGATGCACGTAATCCTGGTGGATCCGAAAATCATTTCGGACTATTTACCATTGATGGAAAAGCCAAATATGCACTTTGGAACCTTGTCGATAAAGATGTGTTTAAAGGCTTAACCAGAAATGGAAATATTATTGTAAAAACCTATAACGGCAACAAAGACTCACTTTTACTAGAAGTACAATTACCACCTGTAAAAGCAAAACTTGTTGTAAATCACTAACCATGAAAAAATTACAGACTTATAGCCTTTTAATGCTACTCATTATGATTTCAGCTTACAAAGAAAAAGAAGAAAAGCCTGTGTTAAAAAAACTTGAAGCAACAGTTTTTGAGACTTCCGAAAGCGGAAACAAACTTACGAAGCTTACAAAATTCAACGAACCAAAAGATACCGTTGCTAAAACGACTTCGATTGTATTAAATACTAAAAAACAATACCAAACAATTACAGGGTTTGGAGGAGCCTTCACAGAGTCTTCTGCATACTTATTGAACAAGCTTAGTAAAGAAAATAGAGACCTAATCATAAAGGCTTATTTTGACAAAGACGAAGCTAACTATTCGTTAACGCGAACACACATGAATTCTTGTGATTTTTCGCTGACAAACTATTCATATACGCCAGTGGCAGATGATGTAAACTTGGAACATTTCACTATTGAAGAAGATCGTGATGATCTCATACCAATGATCAAAGACGCAATGGCAGCTTCACAAGATGGTTTCAAGATCTTTGCGTCTCCTTGGTCTGCAGCACCTTGGATGAAAGACAACAACCATTGGGTAGGTGGAAAACTACTAAAAAAATACTACGATACTTGGGCATTATTCTTCTCCAAATATACAGATGCATATAAAGCAGAAGGGATTGACATTTGGGGATTTACAGTTGAAAACGAACCTCATGGAAACGGAAACAACTGGGAAAGCATGCACTTTACTCCAGAAGAAATGACCGAATTTGTACAACACCACCTTGGACCAAAACTTGAAAAAGATGGAAAAGGTGATTTAATCATCTTAGGATACGATCAAAATCGTGCTGGACTCAAAGAATGGGTAGATGTTATGTACAAAGACGAAGCCTCCTCTAAATACTACGATGGAACAGCTATTCACTGGTATGAAAGTACCTATGAAATATTCGCAGAGGATTTGCAATACGCGCACAACAAAGCACCAAACAAATATCTTATAGAAACTGAAGGTTGTATTGATGACGAAGTTCCTGTATGGAAAGATGATGCTTGGTATTGGAAAAAAGAAGCCACTGATTGGGGCTGGAAATGGGCGAAAGAAGAAGAGAAATACTTACATCCAAAATATGCTCCTGTCCATCGTTATGCACGTGATATCATAGGATGTTTAAACAACTGGGTTGATGGTTGGGTAGATTGGAATATGGTATTAGACAGGCAAGGAGGACCAAACTGGTTCAAAAACTGGTGTATCGCACCAATTATTGTTGATCCAGAGGCTGACGAAGTATACATGACACCAATTTATTACACCATGGTTCATTTTAGCAAATACATTCGTCCAGGTGCAAAAATCATTGATGCACAAAACACAGACAAAGACTTAATGGTTACTGCTGCAAAAAATCCAGATGGAAGCATTGCAGTGGTAGTATTCAATGAAGGCAAAACCGAAAAATACTTTTCACTTCAACTAGGTGAAACATCAACAAACATATCAATTAACCCACAAGCGATTCAAACCATCGTGATTACCAATTAAAAACAAAGAAAAATATGTCAGACATTAAAAATACAGCAGCAAGAGACAAAGTCCCTTTTCTCCAAAAAATTTCATTTGGTTCAGGGCATTTTGTATTAAACATTCTGCCAGGAACATTAGGTGTTTTCATTCAATATTTTTTATTAACAGCATTTGGTATGGATCCTTTCTTAGCAGGATTGTTGGGAGGATTACCTAGAATTTTTGATGCTCTTACAGATCCTATAATGGGATTTATTTCGGATAACACAAAATCTAAATGGGGAAGGAGAAGACCTTACATTTTCTTTGGAGCTATTTTTAGTGGATTAATGTTTATCCTCATGTGGCAAATTGATGAGAATGATCCTGAGATGTACAACTTCTGGTATATTATGATTCTTCAGGTTATTTTCTTGATAGGAAATACTGTATTTGCAACGCCTTTAATTGGTTTAGGGTATGAAATGACCTCTGATTACAAAGAACGCACAAGATTAATGGCATTTTCTAATACAATGGGACAAGTTGCATGGATGATAGTACCATGGTTATATTTCATTATACCAGATAAAACCCTTTTTGATACACAAGCAGAAGGTGTTCGTCTCATGGCAATAGTAGTAGGTTTAATTTGTATTGTCTTTGGAATAGTACCTGCGATTTTTTGTCGAGGAATTGATTCTGCAAATATGAAAAATCGTAAAGAAATTAATATGAAGACATTATCGTCAAACTTGAAAGATTTATTTTCCGGAATAAAGCAAATTTCAAAAAATAAACCTTTCATGAAACTTTGTGGAGCTACATTTTTGGTCTTCAATGGTTTTCAAATGGTGGCTGCCTTCAGTGTATACATTATAGTATTTTATATGTATGAAGGAAGCTATGAAGCAGCAGGTACTTGGCCAGCATGGTTTAATACGGTGAATGCAATTACTACAGCAATTTTAATCATCCCAATTATTTCGTGGATGGCAAATAAATTAGGAAAACGTAAAGCTTTCATAATTTCTACATTCATTTCAATTATTGGATATGTACTTAAATGGTGGGCTTTTGATATTGATAACCCATATTTAGTTTTTATGCCTATTCCATTCATGGCATTTGGGCTAGGAGGGTTATTTACGTTGATGATGTCTATGACGGCAGATGTTTGTGATTTAGATGAATTAGAAAACGGAATGCCTCGTAAAGAAGGAACTTTTGGTGCTATCTACTGGTGGATGGTAAAACTTGGACAGGCAATAGCTTTAATTCTAGGAGGATTAGTATTAAAATTGATTGGTTTTGATGGTAATTTACCTGCTCAAACAGAGGAAACTTTATATCAATTACGTATTGCAGATATCACAATTCCAGCTATAACAGCAGCTTTAGCAATATGGGTCATGTGGAAATATAGCTTGAACGAAAGTAGAGCTATTGAAATCAAAGAAGAACTCGTAAAACGAAGAGGAGAATTATAACCTATTATAAATCAGAATAAAAATAAAAAATGTCATACAGAGACGAAGAATATCATTTATACGGAGGAATCAATTTCACCGAGCATTCAGGAATAGACTTTGACAAATATTCCCTAGAAGATTTAAAAAAACTTTGGAGAGCAACACTTAAAAAAGGAATGCACGGTATCTGTTTTAGTATGTATGAAGACGGACAAGAACCTGGCGATATCATTAGTGAAGAGCAAGTAGAAAGAAGAATCAAAATATTAAAGCCTTACTCAAAATGGGTGCGTTCTTTTTCTTGTATCGAAGGAAATGAACACATTCCACGCTATGCTAAAAAACATGGAATGAAAACTATGGTAGGCGCTTGGTTAGGTGATGATAAAGAAGAAAATGAAAAAGAAATTGAGGCAATTATTCAACTAGGTAAAGAAGGTGTAATTGATATTGCCGCGGTTGGTAATGAAGTGCTTTACAGAAATGATCTAACGCTAGAAGAATTATTAGATTACATCAAGAGAGTAAAAGAAGCATTGCCAGGTATTCCAGTTGGTTATGTTGATGCTTACTATGAATTCTCAGTACATCCAGAATTAGTAGACATCAGTGATGTTATTCTAAGCAACTGTTATCCATATTGGGAAGGTTGCCATATTGATGGTTCACTAGCACACATGCAACAAATGTTTGGACAAGCATCGTATGCAGCTAGAGGTAAAAAAGTAATTATTACTGAAACTGGATGGCCAAGTCAAGGAGGAAGTCTGCGCGGTGCAGAATCTTCTGAGATCAATGCCATGAAATATTTTATTAACACGCAGGTTTGGGCCGAAAAAGACAATATCGAAACCTTCTATTTTTCATCATTTGACGAATCTTGGAAAACAGGTGATGAAGGAGATGTAGGAGCATATTGGGGACTTTGGGACAAACATGAAAAACTCAAATTTTAATTAAAAACAAACAATGTCTTTACGTAAAGAAAAATTCTTTTCACTAGCCGCTTTAGAGTTTGAAGGATATTCCTTTGAAGATCTCAAAGCGCTGTGGCGCAAAACCCTAAAAGCAGGAATGCACGGTATGTGTTTTAGTCCGTATGCTGAAGGGCAAGAGCCTGGAGATACACTTTCTGAAGTACAAGTAAGACGCCGTTTAGAAATTATTAAACCCTACACAAACTGGGTACGATCGTTTTCTTGTACTGAAGGAAATGAATTGATTCCTAAAATCGCCAAAGAAATGGGAATGAAAACCTTAGTTGGCGCATGGTTAGGAGACAATCCAGAAACCAACGAAGCAGAAATTGAAGGACTTGTAAAACTCGCAGAGAAAGACTTTGTGGATATTGCTGCTGTCGGGAACGAAGTAATGTATCGAGGTGATTTAGCAGAGTATGAACTGTTAAAATTCATTAACGATACTAAAAAAGAACTGAATGGAATTCCAGTAGGATATGTAGATGCTTACTACGAATTCGTTGAACGTCCAGAAATCACAGAAGCATGTGATGTTATCTTGGCAAATTGCTACCCTTTTTGGGAAGGCTGTGACCAAGATTACTCTTTGTTGTATATGAAAGATATGTATAACAGAGCCTTGCGTGCAGCTAATGGTAAAAAAGTAATTATCACTGAAACTGGATGGCCAAATAATGGAACAAGCCTAGAAGGCGCGTATCCATCTGATAAAAATGCGATTAAATTTTTTATAAATACCCAAAGATGGGCTCAAGAAGAAAATATCGACATCTTTTATTTCTCTTCTTTCGACGAATCGTGGAAAGTTAGTGATGAAGGTGATGTTGGTGCCTATTGGGGACTTTGGGATAAATATGAACAATTCAAATTTTAAATAAACTATTATGAAGAAAATTACCCTTTTAATTTTATTACTATCTTCATTTGTCACTTTTGGACAAGTAAACCTAGATTTTGAAGATGGGACGACGACTGTGCAGTTCACATTTAATGGTGTAGGTGCAGCAAACGTTGCGAACAGCCAAATGAACACGGACAACATGTCAAGCAGAGTTTTAGAAGTAACCAAACCTGCCGGAGCAGAATGGTTTTCAGGATGTGGATTCCAATCGGCAGCTGGAACACCTTTCGTATCAATGGCAGATGGAGATCAATTTACAGTGAAAATTTGGTCTTCCAAAGCAAATGTACCTTTTAGAGTGCGTTTACAAACAGATTTAGATGCTGTTGCAAATACAGCATATAACTATGATTTTGTCATTACTACAGCCAATCAGTGGGTTGAATATACCTTAGATTTTTCAGGTGTAGTAAATGGTACAGAACAATACAGAGAAATTGTAATTCAGCCAGACTATGATCCAGCATGTGAAGGTGGTGGATGTCCGCCAATTGCTGCTGGAGGAACGTATCTTATTGATGATTTCGTACAAGTATTACCAATGGTAGATCCTAATACTGATGCAACTTTATCTGACTTAACAGTAAACGGAACTACTGTTACAGGATTTTCGCCTAACACTTTTACGTATAACGTAGAATTACCAAATGGATCAGCTATACCAACCGTAGCTGGTACGGCTTCACAAGCAGGTAGTGGCGCATCTAATGTCAGTATCACACAAGCATCAATGCTTCCTGATGCAGCTACACTTAATGTAACAGCTCCAGACGGAATTGCTACACAACTTTATACAGTAAACTTTACAGAGGCACCAGCATTACCACCTGCAGCTCCAACACCAACTGTACCAGCAATCAGCATTATTAGTGATGTATATACAAATATTAGTACACCACAAGTAGATGTTTTTGGAGGATCCTTAACAAATCTTGATTTAAATGGCGACATGAATGAAGAAGCTCGTTTAATCACGGGTGGATCAGGTTTCCAATTTAATTATTTCCCTGGTAGTGCTTTTGTAGATATTTCTGCACCAGACATGATGCACTTTGACATTTATTGTGATAATATAGCTGATGGAGATGTACTAAGAATTCGATTATTAGGAAGTGATACATCGATTGCAAACATTGCTAGAGTAACATTAAATTCAGCACAATCAGGAACTTGGGTAGGTGTTGACCTTGCAATTCCAGATGGAACCAACAGAAATGATTTTGGCGATATTGATAGTGGAGCTACTTCTATTGACGTTACAGATTTAGCATTAATTCAGATCAATACACTTGATTTAGGAAGTACCTTAGCAGGAAAAGATGTGTATTTAAGTAATATTTATTTCTATGGAGGAACACTTTCTACTCCAGAATTCAATGCAGCATCTTTCAAAACATATCCAAACCCTACAAGAGATGCTTGGAATGTAGTGACTGATAATGTAACAATCAATGCCATTGAAGTATATGATATTTCTGGAAGACAAGTAATCACAATGAATCCAAATGTAGCACGCGTTACTATTGATGGAACTTATTTAAAATCAGGAATATACTTTGCGAAAATCAGTACAGACTCAGGTGCGAGTAGTATTAAACTAGTAAAAAACTAGACTAATTAAAGCATAATATGATAAGGTGTGCTTTTGAGACAAAAAGCGCATCTTAATTATAAAAATAAAGTGGTATATTTGAGTTAATTATAAATCCCTAACAGAATAGTATATGAGAAAACTTTACTTTTTTATTGCATTATTATCAATTGGATTCTATGGTACTGCTCAAAATAATGTCACCTTTAGTGTTGATATGAGTAGTTATGGAGGAACATTTACAACCGTTTATTTAAGTGGAGAAATGAACGCATGGGATGGTTTTGCGAATCCAATGACAGATATGGGTGGTGGTATTTGGTCTACCACAATGAGTCTTGCCAACGGAGATTACGAATATAAATTTCAATTAGATGGCTGGGTCAATCAAGAAAACTTTACTTCCGGTGATCCTTGTACTGTAACTTCAGATGGATATGTAAACAGGATTTTACAAGTAGTCGGTGCTGATATGAATTTAGATACACCTGATTTTGATGTATGTTATGATGATGGTGATCCAGGTCCACACAATATTACCTTTAATTTGGATATGAGTGGATACGGAGGTACTTTTACTGCAGCATACATAAGTGGAGAATTTAATGGATGGGATGGTTTTGCGAACCCATTGAGCAACATGGGGGGCGATATGTGGTCTGTAACCCTTCCTTTACCAGAATCCTATACAGAATTTAAATTTCAATTAGATGGTTGGGCAGATCAAGAAATTCTCGTTTCAGGTTCAATAGGAACGGTAACTAATAGTGGATTTACAAATCGATATTTAAATATATTAGGTGATTCAGTTAAAAACTATGTTTGGAATACAGAAACTACTTTGAATACTCAAGAATTTACTGCAGATTCATGCAAAATATATCCAAATCCAACGAACAATTCGTGGAATGTAATTACTGATGATATTACCATAAGTACGATTGAATTATATGATATTTCTGGACGCAAAATAGTATCTATGACATCAAATAGTTTACAAACTACTATTGATGGTTCTAGATTGCAAAGAGGTGTTTATTTCGCAAAAGTAAATACTGATAGAGGTTCAACTAGTATCAAGTTAGTCAAAAATTAATACACTTTATACTCTAAAAAAAGAGTGTTTATGTTCATTAAACACTCTTTTTTAATATACCCTAAATGAACTTTTACAGGTTTCTATAAGATAAAATGTAACAGATGAAAAACGTAGTTTCTTTAAAATCATTAGCAAAAGAATTAAATATATCGGTCTCTACCGTATCAAAATCTCTGAACGATAGTGAAGAAATAAGTGTACAAACCAAAGAACGTGTAAAAAACTTAGCTAAACTTCGAGGCTATTCTCCTAATCCTATCGCTGTACGCTTGCAAAAGCAAGAAACTATGCAAATAGGCGTGATCTTACCAAATATTGAAAATCCTTTTTTTGCTTCAGTTTTAAAAGGAATTGATGAATTGGTGAGTTCATCCAAATACAACATCATCACATTTTTAAGTAATGAAAGTCTAGAACGAGAGAAAGAATGCCTAGACTATTTTACACGAGGAAATGTTGACGGAATTTTGATTTGTATAGCAGAAGAAACCAATAAAAAGAAAACCTTCGATCATATCATTAATATCAAACAAAAAGGAATTCCACTAGTACTGTTTGATCGTATCCCAATGCAACCATTAGGTTTTGACGTAGTACAAGTAAATGATTACGACAGCATAATAAGTGCTTATCAATACCTTGAAAGCAAAGACTGTAAAAATATTGCTTTTGTATCTTCTATTCCAACGTTAATCGTTGGTAGATCGCGTGAAGAAGGCTATTTATCGCAAACCAACAATCCAACAGTAATTGCCTTTGAAGATTTAAAAGAATTGCAATTATCTATTGAAAATACACTGAAAGAAGGAAAAATTGATGGATTTATCGCTGCAGATATTGAAGCATCTTTATTATGTAACAGCGTGATACATAAACACGGATTAGAACCTGGCACGGAAGTTTCTCTTATCGGTTATGTAAATACAGCACAAAATGATTTATGTTACCCTAAAATTTCATACATTGATCAACATCCGCAAGAAATTGGAAAACAAACTGCCAAAATGCTATTACTTCGTTTAGAATCAAAGCTTGAAGATGTTCCTGCAAGTGACATTGTACTTAATACAACAATTACTATAGGCGATACAAGTCGTTAATATCTTCACTTCATAATAGTTATTTTATAACTAGTTTATATGAATTCTACATAGAATCAAAAGTTTATAATAGTATTATTGTACTTTTGTGAAAAGTAGAATGATGAAAAAACTATTTCCCTTATATTTTTTGCTATTGGTAACGCAACTAGCATTTTGCCAAGTAGTGGTAATTAATGAAATTGACTGTGATACGCCCGGAACAGATACAGGCGAATTCATTGAACTTAAATCTGCAACGGCCAATTTTTCACTCGATGGATATGTTTTAGTATTATTCAACGGTTCTACCTCAGGAAACGATAGTAGTTACTTTGCATTAGATTTAGACGGACAAACGACAGATGTGAACGGTTTATTACTAATTGGAAGTAATACAGTTTCACCAGTTCCGCAACTTTTAATTGGTTCTAATGTTATTCAAAATGGAGCAGATGCAGTGGCGATCTATCAAGCCAATAGTTTTGATTTTCCGCAAGGAACCCAAGCTACAACTACAGATTTAATTGATGCAATTGTTTACGATACAGGAGAAGCAGATGATACTGGATTATTAACCTTACTAGGAGAAACAGTCCAAATTAGTGAAGGAGGAAATAACAATACAAACTCTATTCAACGAAATGAAACAGATGGAACGTATTACACAGCAACACCAACACCACGACAATTAAACGATGGAAGTGGTATTGTTTTAAATGGAATAGGAATCAATGTCGCGAATGATCAATACACAGAAGGAGAGACGTTTAGTATTGAGTTTACCACTGAATTCGCCGTTACCTCAGATTTAAACATAACATTTACACTTGATAATGGCACTTTTGACACTGCAGATTTTACTGGATCAACTACAGTAACCATTCCGACAGGACAAAGTTCAGTAATGACTAATATTACACTTGTGGATGATACTTTGGATGAAGGAGATGAAGAACTGGTCATAGATTTGGTAGACAACTTTGCTGTAGAATACATCATTTTAAACAATGAAGTACTAATTAGAGCTGTAGATGATGACTTTACTGTGGCTCCTTTTGGAACACCTTTAAATCCTACATTTGGAGTTGTATCAAGCACGGCTCCAACAGGATATTACGACACGATGGATGGCTTAGCAGATGATAATTTGAAAGATGCGATACAAGCTATTATTGCAGATCCAATGACAGTAAGAGCACATACCTACGCAGATGTCTATGAAATTCTGCGAGAAGCAGATCAAAATCCAGCAAATAGCAATCAAGTTTGGTTAGTATACACAGAACAAGGAAGAGCTAAGTTAGATGTGCAATCCGGTTCAAACAATACAGGAACTTGGAACAGAGAACATACATTTCCTAGATCGCTTGCAGGATACAACAGTATAGAAGCAGACGATGTAGCAGATGGACGTGCTGTATTTTGGGAAACTAAGGCAGATTCATTACGTCATGGAAACTCTGACGGACATGGCTTGCGTGCTAGTGATGGACCAGAAAATAGCTCTAGAGGAAATCAGCATTATGGACAATATACGGGACCTACAGGAACCGCAGGAAGCTTTCGTGGTGATGTAGCTCGTGGTATCTTCTTTTTAGCAGTTCGTTACAACGGATTATCTGTTGAAAACGGTTTTCCTGCTGTGCAAGGTCAAATAGGAGACTTAGCAACATTACTAGATTGGCACAGAAACGATCCGCCAGATGATTATGAAATGAACCGTAACAACGTTGTCTATACTTGGCAATTCAATAGAAATCCATTCATAGATCATCCAGAACTCGCAGAACATCTTTGGGGAAATCAAACAGGCGTTCCATGGTCACAACCGCTTTCTAATGAAGAATTCAACACAGAAAGTATTAAGCTTTATCCAAACCCTACAAAGAACTATATAACCATCGCTGGAATAGCAGAAGAAGCTTCTATCGAAATCTATGCACTTGATGGACGAAAATTACATGCACAAAATTTTTCAGGGATAACAAAAATTAATCTAAATTTGACTTCAGGAGTCTATCTTTCCAGAATTATATCAAAAGGGAAAGTGATTACCAAAAAAATAAGTATTCTATAAGATTAGTCGTTTTATAATTTGGAAAGCATTAACTTTACCATTAAGAGCCTTGTTGACATTCTTGGTTGTATACTAAATGATATAAAACAAAAAAAACGACTCTTAAAAGATCCTGAATACGATAATTTAAACATGTTGGGAATCGCTTTTGAGTATGGATTTAGTTCAAAAGCTACTTTTTATGCAGTTTTTAAACAATTTGTCGGAAAAACTCCAAACACTTACAAACAAATGGTTTAGCATACTTCTATACATTCCAGAGTTCTGGAAAAGAGTCTGAAATCATGATTTCAAATCTTCATTTCACTTTACAAGACAGTTTTTAAAATTCTTCAGATTATATTTGTATCAACAAAAATTAAACATCAAAAAAAACTTTTAAAATTACAATTATGAAAAAATTATTTTTATTGGGACTATTGGTTATTGGATCAGTATTTAGTGTAAACGCACAACAAAAATATGAATACAAAGTCATCACAAGTGTAGAATCAATTGTGTCAAGTGGATTGGGAAGATCTCGATTGATATCTGCTTCAGAAGACAGAGATTATAAACAATTTACATCAAATCGAACTGAGGAAAATGATAAGCGAAACAAATCAAGAAGAAAAGACATTCGTGTGAAGAATTTTGAAGAAACAAAACTATTAAACTTCTTTAATCTTGGAGGAATTCGTTTCCAAAACATTGCAGCAAATGATGCAGTAATAACTTCAAAAATCAATACTATGGTTTCAGAAGGTTGGGATTTAGCTTTTGTAGTTAGTGGAGTAGAAAGTGATGGTGGCGATAAAGATAGACAAGGAATCTACATTACCAGATACATTTTTAAACGTGTGCTAGAACAAACACAAAAAGTAAAAGAATAGTTTACAATCATCCAACTTAGCTAACCATCATCAAAGTTAATGGAGATGAATTTTAAATACTACAAAAAAGAAAATTTAGCTTTCCTGCTCATCATTTGGACTATTTACCTGATATGGGAATTTCAAGTAATAAAATGGACAGAAGTGCTTGAAGGTCCATTATTATGAGTTGATTTAGTCATTATATTACTAGAACTCATTTTACTGAATTACTATTTATTAAGAGACCTTAAAAAACTGTAATTTAAAGCAATGCTCATGAAAAATATAGGATGGAGTATTAGCTTACTATTTTTATGTACAATCATTTCTTGTAATGGACAAAAAGTAGTAAGTCAGAATACACAAGAAACTTGTGAGACTAAAGGAGGATATGGGTACAATAATAAATGCTGTGAAGGCTTTGAAGATGAAGGAATTGCCAAAAACGATACAGATAGTGTTGTCACTGCTTAAATGAAGTTGCTAAAAGAAGCTACGGATTTTCCAACTAATAGTCCTGAACATTTGCCATGCATTCAATACTATGAAAGTATAGGATTTACAAACCAGTGGTCTAGAGACTTTTATTTTTATACAATCAATGCGGCGTCTGCAGCTAATATCCATTGGATGACTGAAGCAGAAATACAACAATACCAAATGATTACGGAATAGATTTTTTGAATTTTTTATTTAGTGTTGTAATTATATTTTAAAGTGTAATAATCAGCAACCTTGCGTCTCCATACAATTTTCTCCTGGACATGAAGCACAGCTGTCATCTGTTACTTCGCAATCAAAACTAGGAGGTATGGTATAAAAAGGGCAACCTGTGACACTTACATAACAGTTTCCATTTTTATCTCTAAAATACTAGCATTGGTTCCTCCTTTTAGATCTTCTGATTTTAAACTCGATCTTACATTTTTGTTTAATTGTAACCCGTTGTGTTGTAAATTCTTTTTTTTCATGAGTAAATGTTTTTAAAATTGATAACCCTACAAATGAATATGAAAAAGAAGAAAATCAAAAAAGAACATTGTGCCCGTTTATAAAAGGGTATAAATTATACCCAAGAAATAAAAAAATAGTATCGACTAAGATCGCTTTGTTCCATACGCCAAATCGCCAGCATCGCCCAATCCAGGAACAATATATCCACGAGAATTCAACGTATCATCTACGGCAGCAATCCATAAATGTGTTTCTTTTGGAAAGTGTGTTTTTACATAGTCAACACCTTCGGTAGAACCCAATACAGAAATGATATGAATATTTTTTGGAGTTCCTTGTTGTAATAAAACTTCATACACATTTTTCATCGTACGACCTGTTGCCAACATCGGATCAACTAATAATAAGGTTTTCCCTTCCAGAGAAGGAGCCGCCATATAATTGACTACAATTTCAAACTCATCTCCGTCATCAATATGATCGCGATAGGCTGAAACAAAAGCATTTTCTGCCTGATCAAAATAGTTCAAAATTCCTTGGTGTAATGGCAAACCTGCACGCAAAATAGAGCAAATCACGACATCTTTAGCAGGAAGATTCATTTCCTTAGTTCCTAATGGAGTCGTTACTGATGCTGTAGTATTTTCAAGGACTTTACTACATTCATAACTCAAAATTTCACCTACACGTTCGATGTTTCTGCGGAAACGCATGGAATCTTTTTGAATGGAAACATCGCGTAGTTCAGAAATAAATTGATTTAGTAAAGAAGACTGTGAAGTGAAATCGTGAATGGTCATAAAATATAATTTTGAGAGTACAATAGTACTAAATTTTCAAAAAAGAAAACCAATGATATGCATCAAATGGTAACTTTTCGGTAATCTTTCAAATGGCGATAATCAATACACTTTTAGTATATTCGCCAAAAATAAGAAGCATGTTACAAGGAGTTTTATTTGATATGGATGGTGTCATTGTTGATACTGAACCATTACACCACAAAGCTTATTATCAAATGTTTGATGAGGTTGGCATAGAAGTGTCACCAGAACTCTATCAATCATTTACAGGGCAATCAACCATCAATATTTGTAAGCGTTTGGTAGATCATTTTGACTTAATAAAAACTCCTGAACACTTAATGTATACAAAACGTGATAATTTTAAGTATTTATTTGCCAACGATACTAGTTTACAACTGATTAATGGTGTGTTAGATATCATTAAAGAATATCATGCAAACGAATTAAAACTTGTATTGGCTTCTTCGGCTTCTATGATGACAATTGACAATGTTTTTGATCGCTTTGATTTGAATCAGTACTTCATTGCAAAATTTAGTGGAGCTGATTTAAAACAATCCAAACCGCATCCAGAAATTTTTGAAAAAGCGGCACATGCTACAGGTTACGAGCGTTCAAATTGTATGGTCATTGAAGATTCTACCAATGGAATCAAAGCTGCCAATGCCGCAGGAATCTTTTGTGTGGGTTATGATAGTCAACATTCCAAAAACCAAGACTATAGCATTGCCAACATGGTGATTTCAGATTTTCAAGAAATACAACACGATAAAATCCAGTCAATTTTTAAAAAAAAATAGAAACAAGCTAATTGTATTAATCGGCTAATATTTCAATAGCAAAATCGTGTGCTTTTCCAAGTTCAATAACTGTGTTTTTTGTTAAACCTGCATTGGCTTCAATTTGTAACACCTTATCAATATCTTCTAAATCCACGGACCAATTTAAAATATCCGCATGGTTATTAAAAATGTGCTCAAGTATAGTTACATTCTCTGCAGACTTTATATCTGTTTGAAAGATTAAAATTTCCATAATACTATATGATAACTTATTTAGATTCTTGATCTAATGGCTCAATTTTATTTACCTTTCGTCTTACATATTCCATATACAATTCATCACCTTCTTCTTCCCAAAACTTATCATAATGTTCCCATTTAGAAAAATCACTTTTCGATTTCTTATGACTTTTAGAATCACATTTTTTAGAAGAACTGCTGCTACTACAACCGCCAAGAAGAATTTTAAACAAAATAAATAATCCAACTGCTTGCCAATAAGTAATTACAGGAAGATCAAAAATTTCTGGCATTAGCCAATTCCATAACCACATAATAACATAGCCAAACAAAATACCCAATCCTACAATGGCAATGATCCCAAAAATGACAATTCCAGCAATTTCTAGTGGTGATCTTGATCTCAATTTATGTGCAAAATAATTTTTCATATTCGTTATTTTTTAAGTTCTAATTCAATTTTTTTATACAAAATTCCTATAGCTCTATGTCTTCTCGACATTAAAGTTCCTTCAGGAATTCCAGTTTCGTTCGAAATTTCATTATAGGTATATCCTTCAATATCAACTGCGATAATGATATCTCTATAAGGAGGTTTTAATTGTTTGATGCAATGTTTAAGAATGGAAATTTTTTCTTCAGAAATTGGATTGTCCATATCTTGATGTAGCATCGTGGTAATTTCAAACAACTCATGATCAACTTCTACAGCATCCAATTTTTTAGGCTTCCGCATAATATCAATGATCCGATTTCTGACAGATTTATACACAAAACCAGCAACATTATTAATAGGAGCATACCGGTCTGCTCCAGAAAATAATTTTAAAGCCACATCCTGAATAATATCTTCTGCATTTCTATTTACAGAATCACTTATTTTAGAGTTCACAAAAAACTTAAGAGAATGATATTCTCTTCCAAAAAAATTTTTAAGCTTTTTACTGTTTTCTGATTCCAAACTTATCCAACCTTTTGTAATGGTCTTTCGATTTAAAAGACGTGACTTTTTAAATCTATTGCATTTTTTTCTCTTTTATTTTGAAAATGTAATAAATAAGCTGTTTAACAGGTATTTAAGAAGTAGCTATGGTTGAATGTAATACGACTTCCAATTGCCTATTTCGCCTTCAAAAACGGTGCGTTCATGCAATCTACTAGTCTTAAAGTCCATAAATTCGATTCGTTTTGGGCGAATACAAATGCCATTCCAATCATCAGGAAGCGGAATAGTTTTGTGTTCTAGTATTTCTTTTTGCTGTTGAAATGTATCTTTTAAAATGTCAAAATTTTCAATCTTCTTTCCTTGATCAAAAACGGTAGAAACCAATTGTGCATCACGATTTCTTTCTTTAAAATATTGAGTAGCTTGTGTTTTTGAAACCATATAAACATCACCTTGTATGCGAACTTGTCGTTCCGTAGTTGTCCACCAAAAAGTCAATGCTGCTGTGGGATTTTGTTCCAATTCACGTCCTTTTTGAGACGAGAGCGTTCCTGTAACAATAAAACCTTCTGTAGTAACTTCTTTTAGAGAGACAAAACGCGCATTTGGATAACCATCGATTCCGATAGTTGACAAGCAACATGCCATAGGAAATCGTAATTGATGTTTTGAGTGTTCTTCTTCAAGCCATGCATGAAATTGTTCAAAAGGATTCATATGTTTTGATGCTAAAATCATAAAACTACAAAAATTACTATTTTTAATGTATTCCCGTAAATAATTTTTCTGTTAATTCTTTATTTTTATACAATATAAAAAATTAGAATCATGAAGAAAAAAGAATTTAAAACATTGAAAATCAAGAAGAAAGTTATTTCAAATTTTGACACTCAAAAAATCAAAGGAGGTGATACAGATAACAGTTGGATTCTCACAGGGTGTTGTAAAGTTCAGGAGCATTAAAAGTAAAATATATAAAGCGGGATTTCCCGCTTTTTTGTATTTTAAATGTATGTAGTCATTTATATACATAACACACCATCCTTGCTTTTAAAAAATTAAAGATAATGTTATCCGTTATCAAATTCTGTATGATAATACGGATTTTGCCAAGCGTTTATAAGTAAATTTTTTCCTTTATAGTATTCATAATTTGAGTATTTTAAATCTAAAGGATACTTGTATGTATTTTTCTTTTTCAAAAGACAGTTTCAATTCAATCATGATAATCTATCTTCTCTCTCGCATAGAAATGGACTCATTGAAAGTTAAATAATTTGTAAAAATTGTTCTTTTGATAGCATTTTTAACCTTTAGTTAGCTTCCTAGCCCAGTTTTGAAGTTCTAAAAAGCTTTCAGTAGAAATAGAAATTCCTGAATTTTAATTAAATTCATAATTTTAAACAAGTTCAATTTAAGATGTAAAGAAAATATCAGAATTTAACTTAAAAATAGTCACATGGAAAAAATATTAATTTTTGACATAAGAAAAGTACTACATGAGTTAACAATACATCAAAAATAAGAAACAACAAGATACAATAACTATTTATTCTTTATTACATATATTAGCTTATCATCTTCCGTACACAAAGTATCATCTTTTCCTTTAGATAGGAGCTTGTATCTTAACACTTTTTCTGTTTTTTAATAGATGATTTAATGTCTTCAATCATCTTTGGTCAAATTGCTATATGTTGAATTTCTTCTTGAAAGTGCTAAAATATCATCTTGATACATTTCTTTTTCAATTTAATTTTATATGATAAATATGAAAGTGCGAGGAAGGTTTCTTGCTTTTTTCTTTTTTTGTTTAATAGGATTTAAAAAAGAATAAAAAACTTAAAACTAAAATAATTGATGGTACAACGACAAAAGCTGTGATAAGTGTATAAACTAGCTGTTTTTATGTCAGCCCGTTGGCTTTTTCATATTCGAAATGGCAAATTCAATAGCATTCTTTAACAGCGATTTTACTTAATCATTTCTGTAATCTCCTGTTCTGACATTAGGAACATATCAAACTAGTTTATCTGTGTCATTTACTAAGTTCTTCGGATATTCTAAAACGGTACCTTGTGAAAGCATAACTTTAAAAGCTCGCTGCATATATCATAAAGCAGAAACCACCTGAGAGCTTTTCTGATATTGAAAAGGGAGCGGTAAGGCATGTCTATGATAGATAAGTTCATTAGTTTCTAGATAAAATTCAATCAAAATTTCACAAGTCATTAAATACTTCGATATATTTTTTGGTTTTTACATTCTAGAAGTATTCACATTTGTGACGTAAGTCACCTGTAGATTTGATTTCACTTTTCACTATTGCGCATAATTAAAAATAAAAAAAGGAAAATGTAATGATAAATCAATATAACTAAGTACATAAGGAAGTTTTTTATAAAAAATTTAGAGATCTAAAATTTGTTCACAGTACAAATTGACGTAATTTTGCAGTCCTTTTAAAATAAAATTGTGATTGAAGATATTCTTATAACCATGATGTGGAGTATTTCTCCGCTCGGAGAAGCTAAAGTTGGAATTCCTATTGGGTTGCAATCTGAAGCAAATCCGTATGTTATTTTTGTAGCTGCATTTATTGCGAATGTACTGGTATTTCCTGTCATGATTTTTTTCCTAGATCACGTAAACCGTTACTTTTTACGTTGGCGTAACTACAAAAAAGGAGCATTGTGGGTAGCCAAAAGAGCCAAAAAAGGAGCGAAAGATAAAATTCAAAAATATGGTTTTTGGGGATTGATGCTTTTTGTGATGATTCCTGTTCCTGGAACTGGAGTATATGCAGGAACCATAGCTACTTACTTATTCAATATTGAGCGAAAACAAGCATTTGCAGCCAATACAATTGGAATCTTTTTCTCTTCTGTAATCGTTTGGGTTACCTTTATGTTTTTTAAAGATTAAACGATCAGATTTTTTATTCCCTATAAAAATTTATATTCGCGACAGAATTTTAGACAAATGAAAACAACAAACGTTAACATCATTGCATTAAACGGCGCTATCAGAACTGTATTTTTTGGTAGGGCAATACTGGTATTCTAAAAAGATAAATCTTCATATATTTTACAAGGCTTTCTTTTTAGGAAGCCTTTTTTGTTCTACCGAAATTCAGACAATAGCTTTTTAAATTTAGAATAAATTCTGGCAATTTTACATCATAAAAATTGATGCCATCAAACCGTTGAATGATGTATTCGTTATTCTCTAAAGTAAATTGATTTTTTTGAGCACTTCTACCAGCAATCCATAACCAACCTAATGCATCATACGTAACATAACTAGGATCGTTAATTTTGTAGCCATCTTCTATAGTATACTTTATTGTGCTTTTGACAAAAGAGTTTTTGTTTGCCCAAAAACAAACGTACTCAAAAGGATTAGTAATAAGAATATAAATATTTTTTTCACCGAAGAGTCGAAGAGTTACAAAACGTAATTATATAAAATTAGTTCTTAAGAAGAAAAATTATAAAGTGATAAAACTTTGAATTAAGATTTGGGAATCTATACAATAGTTGATTCACTTACAAAAACAAACTCGTAATTGCCAAAACAACCAATAAAAGCAAGCCAATAATAAAAACACCAATCATATTTTCAGAGATTTTCTTTCGTTTTTCTTCTGAAGCTCCTGAATATTTTTGATAACTTTTTTCATATCGTTTCTTTGAACCAAAAAGCAGCGCTACAATTAGGTATATAACCGCAATCAAAGGAATCGCAACTATCTGACTCATGGCTTTTCCCATACTTCTGCCAAATAGTTTTCGCAATGGTTTTAATAGATCGTCAAGAATATCATCAGAAATAAAATTTAAAATAATTACTATTATAAAAAGGTAGATAAGAATAATTGCGGTGAATAATAAATTTCCATAAAAACGCCCTTTTTGCACATCGTATCCTTTATTTTTCAATTCGTTATACTGACTACCGTAAAGCGCATCTATAATATTCATGATTCTTCGAGTTTAGATTGTAAATTTCAAAAAAGATATGAAATTTTGTACAATAATTCTGATAAAGTAAGTTGTTACTTGTCTGAAAATGGGAATAAACCGAAGTCTACTCCTGCTTTTACATAAATTTCTTTTAGATTCACATACTTGCCATCTGCTGCAACCTGGACCTTTACTAAAACATGCATCATCAAAAGTACACATAGGATTTTTTGATGGTCCGTGATTAAATGTATCGCCAGTTCCTCCTTTCGCAGCTTCAGTATCAAAAGTGCTAACAATGTTTTTACGAATAGCTAATTTGTTTTACAAACTTCTTTTTTTCATGATAATTTATTTTGTGGTTATCCTTACAAATTAGATAATTTCCATAAGCATTATCTATGCTAAAAACATAAACAAACACATGTGATTTATTTTTTTAGAGAAATTTTTTAGAAAGTTAACAGGTTGTAAAATATGATGTTATGGAGTTCTGTGGTAAATTTTAAGACAAATAAAAATAGGCAATTAATCTATTTTTTATAATTTATTGTCACATTACAAAAACTGCTACGTCTTTAGAAACGTATAGCAATAACCAAAACCAAAAAGCGAACTTATAGTATGTCTCAAATTGAGCTCATCGAAAAGTGTAAGAATAATGACAGGAAAGCACAACTGCGTTTGTACAGGCAGTATTGTGAAGGAATGTTTGTTGTTGCCAATCGATTTTTGAAACATACAGAAGATGCAGAAGATGCCATGCAAGAAGCATTTATCAATGCATTTAAAAAAATAGATCAGTATACCGCTGAAGTAAGTTTTGGAGCTTGGCTAAAAAAGATTGTCATTAATAAAAGTTTAGACAAATTACGTGCTAAACAAAACTATTATATCTCCATTGACGAAGCGCAACTAGAAGTAGTTGCCGAAGAAGATAATTGGCAAACTAGAGATGATACTACGTTGGAAGAAGTAAAAGCTGAAATTGAAAAATTGCCTGATAAATACAGAGTCGTTGTGATTTTATTCTTGTTAGAAGGATACGATCATCAAGAAATTTCAGAAATATTAAACATTTCATCAACTGCATCACGTACACAATTATTACGAGGAAAAAAGAAGTTACAAGAAGCATTAAAAAAGAGAAGTCATGGGACAGGATATTAAAGATTTGTTGAAAAAAGAACAATTACATATTCAAAAAGGATTGTCAGACGGACATGAAGCTCGTTTTTTAGAACGATTGGAAACTGCATTGCCACAAGAAGAAAAGGAAGTTAAAAAGTCTTCTTTCTCTTTCTATAAAATTGCGGTGGCTGTTATTTTAATTGCAAGCTTGAGCATATTTGTATACCAACAAATTCCTAACGGCCCCATTGATTTAGATATTGTAAATAACCATGCAAATGCTAAAGAAGTCGAAAAACCTTCTCTAAAAAGCTTAGGCGATATTTCTCCTGATTTAAAAAAGATAGAAGATTACTATGTGGCAAACATTAATTACGAATTGACGCAAGTAGAAGTCTCTGAAATCGGGAAGCAACTGTTTGAAAGTTATATGCAACAATTGTCGCAATTAAACGAAGAACATAAAGTATTGCAAAAAGAGTTAACGGACATTGGACCTAATGAACAAACCATCAATGCAATGATTGACAACTTGCAGTTAAGGCTGAAATTGCTATATCAATTAAAGGAAAAATTAAGTGAACTAAAAAAATCAGAAGACGATGTTTCATAAATCAAAACGAACACAAAGTCTATTGATCGCACTCTTGATCATTAGCTTTGGATACTCACAATCAAAAAAACGAACAAAAAAGGAAGTTTTTACTGTAAATAAAGACGTTACCTTAGATATTAATACTTCGCATGCTGATGTAGAGTTTGACACTTGGAATAAAAATAAAGTGGAAATCACAGCAACAATCGAAGTAGAAGACGCTACCGATGAAGAAGTAGAAGAGTACATGAAAAAATGGAACTTTAAAGCAATTGGAAACAGTGAAAAGGTTACTGTGACTTCAAAAGGAGGCCACTCATTATTTGGTGATGCGAGCGAATTTGTACTAGCAGATCCAATTATTATGGAGCACGACTTTCCAATGGTTATAGAAATGCCAGAAATAGCTGAGTTTGCAGAAATTCAAGAAATTGTAGAAATTCCAGAATTCCCTGTGACAGTGATTGAATCTATGTCTAACTTAAAGTTTGACTATGAAGCATTTGAAAAAGATGGAGAAGCATATTTAAAAAAGTGGAAAGAGGAATTCAAATCTGACTTTGATGAAGAAAAATTCAAAGAAGAAATGGAGAAATGGCAAAAGAAATTTGAAGAGAAGCAAAAAGAGCGTAAAAAAGTGCTAGAAAAGTTTATGAAAAAGCAAAAGCTGCAAGAAAAGAAATTAGCAATGATCAAAGAAAAAGCACTAAAAAAAGCAAAAATATACCAAGAAAAAGCAATGAAGAAACACAAATTAGCTTTAAAAAAACAAGAATTAGCTTTAAAAAAGCTAGAGAATGCTAAAGTGTTAGAATTGAAAGATAAATATGGAGGATATGATAATATTTTCTTTATTTCTAAAGATGACAAACATTTAAAAGTTAAGAAAACCATCAAAATTAAGATGCCTAAAAAAGCAAAGTTAAAACTCAATGTACGTCATGGAGAAGTAACCATTGCTGCAGTAGGAGAAAATATGGATGCAAAGCTGTCACACGCAGCTTTGTATGCCAATGTTATTGAAGGTGCCAATACGACGATAGAAACGTCGTATGCACCCATTCATGTTACCAAATGGAACAACGGAGCTTTGAAAGTAAATTTTGTAGAGAATGTAGATTTACAATCGGTTCAAAATATTAATCTGATGTCCAATTCATCAAAAGTAAGCGTAGGAACACTAGGTGAGAGTGGAATTATTAGCGGAACTTTTGGAAACTTATTGATTCACAACGTTGGCGAAGATTTTAAAACCTTAGATATTATTTTAGAAAATACAGATGCACGCATTCAGTTGCCATCTACTGCTTTTAAACTGTACTATATTGGTTCTAGTTCTAAAATTTCATATCCTGAAACCGTGACAGGAACTGAAAATAAAACACAGTTCAACACCATTGTTCGCGGATATCAAAAAAGTGCAAACTCTGGTAGTGAAATCAATATCAATGCAAAGTATAGCAAGATATCTTTAAATAAAAAGTCTTAACTAATATATAGCGTCAACACTAAGTGAAGTCGAAGTGAAGCTATGGTAAATAAATCTTATTCTTTATTGCATAAATAACAAGTCCAATTCTATTCTTTACATCCAACTTTTCAAACAAGGCATCTCTATAGCCATCAATTGTTTTTGGACTCAGGCACATCTTATCAGCAATCTGTTTATAGGTCATTTCAGTACAGACCAATTTCATAAACTCAATTTCATTTTCTTTCAATTTCGTTCCTGAACTTCCTTTTCCATTCAACGAACCTATCAAAATATTAGTCACATGCTTCGAGTGATAAAATCCATTAGTAATCACTTCATTTAATGCCATTTCAAGGACACTCTTTTCCACATCTTTCATCAAATACCCTTTGGCTCCAGCACGTAACATTTGAATAATAGTACGTTCGTCTTCTTCAATAGAAAGTCCAATAACATCAATATTAGGAAAATGCTCTGTAATCCACGTGGTTGTTTCAATACCATTCATAAGTGGCATATTAATGTCCATCAATACAATATCTGGAACATTCGTATTCTTTTCTTCTAAGCGTGTAATAAGTTCTTTTCCGTTTTTACACAAATAGCTTACTTTAAATCGGTCAAAAGAATCGACCAAACCGCCAATGGCTTGTGATAATAATACGTGATCTTCTACGATGACAACAGAATATGTTTTCAAAATACTGGTTTTAGGTTAATTGTGTTAAAATATGTGTATTTATTGATGTACTAAGTACAAAAAATATCACTAAAGGTAGTAAATAATCGTCAGTTGTGTTCCTTTTTCAAGCTCAGATTCAAGTTCAATTTCAGCGCCAATTAATTTTCCTCTACTCTTCATGTTAAGCAATCCGATACCTTTATTAGATTTTTCAAGCGATTTATCGAAGCCCTTTCCATTATCATTGGCAACAATCGTCAGTGTTTCATCAGTATAGGTTAACATCACATCTAATTTTGAGGCTTTTGCATGTTTGATGGTATTTGAAAAGAACTCTTGTAAGATACGAAACAGAATGATTTCTGCTTTATCATCAATGATTTTTTCGTCGCCTTCAATAGTTAAGGTGGCTTCAATAAAATTAAGTCGGTTAAAACGAGCAACTTCTAGGCTTAAAGCTTCAGGAAGCATAATATTTTTCAACGCATCTGGATTGATCAATTTAGAAAGCGCACGTAACTCCGTCAAACTTTTTGAAATAGTGTCACTTACGCCCGAAATATCTTCATTACAGCCAGCTAATTGATGCAATTGTATTTTAGCCAGGGTTAATAATTGTCCAATATTATCGTGCAATTCCCAGCTGATATTGCGCAAGGTTTGTTCACGAATTTCTATTTGAGTCTCTGCAATCGCATTTTCAAACTCTCGTTGTGCTTGTTGTTTTTCATTTAGGAGATTATTCTTTCGCTTGATAAACACCAAGAAAAGTATAAATATAACCACAACTGATAAAATAAAAACAAAAGTAGCTATGATTGCTGTTGCTTCTGGATTTTCTTTCCCCATATAAAACCAATGATAAAGCAAAAATTTAAAATAAATAACAAGCATCTGAAGAGTATTACTAAAACAGATGAATTATCAATAAATAATTGAATAAAATATTTCCTTACTATGAGCCACGGAATAATACCTAAACTAAATAAAAGAACACCAAAGCTTATCCAAAATAAAATATCTCTAGTAATATCAAAAACTTTTTCTGAATTTAAAATTTCAATAAAATAAAAAAAGATTACAATCATTAAAAATGAAGAACCAGTCATAAAAGCATATGACATTAATTCTGTAGTAAAATTTTCTAAATATATTACATCTATAAAATATATGATAATAAATAATGCTGAAAAGGCAACTGCATACTTTCTATGTATTTTTTCACTTAAGAAATTCCAATAAATAAACAACAAAAAATTGAACTTTATAAAAACATAAATATTATATATGAAGACCTTTTCCTCACCTACGATATCTATGTAGTACTTGCCGATTGCTTCATTTATAACTATATACCATAAAAATATTAAGAAATATTTTAATTGACTATTCTTATACTTGTAAAAATAAATAGAAGCTACTATAGCTGTTAGTATCTCAACATAAATAGTAGCTCTATATAAAATATCATCCATTTATTGAAAAGGCTTTATTATCCTCTTGGAGGTGGTGGGCTTAAGTGTCCAATATTAAATGATAAACTCGTTCCATCACCTCCATTTTTAGCATTTGTAATAGCAGATTTTTGGACCATATTTTCGCTTGTTTCTTCATGTCCTAAATTACTATTCGCAATGAATGCTCGTTCAACATCATTGTATTCATCTAATAATAAACGTTGAATTACTTTGTATTTTCCAACTAGAGGCTCATTTGCTGTATCAGGAAGAATATAGAAAGGTAAATTTTTCATATTGTTATTATCCTCTTCTAATTCTGTCTTTATTGTTGGGTTAAAGAAAACTGTTTGTTGTTGCGGATATTCAGGATTAGTTGAATCATACGCTCCAAAATATACACGAATACCAGAAATTTCTGGATTATTTGGATTTTTTCTTTCAACTGTTTCTAAATATGCTATGTAGTTTTTAATTTTTTCATATTCAAACCATACAAATTGTGTGTCAAGAAAGGTTGAATCAGTTTGACCACCAATAGTTTCATTAATTACTTGATAACGACTTTCTTTATAAGTTTCATGTAAATTAACTGCTTTGTTTACAGAAATGATTCCACTTGGTACTGTTGTAGTGTTTGGAGGGCATTCAGGACAATCTGGTTTTTCACAAAAATATTGCTTACAAACAAAGAAACCGATCGCTGCTCCTATAACCAAAGGAACAATTGTACGTACTAAATTTTTCATAAGGGTTGTAGTTTAGTTAGTCTTTTTTAAATTTTGTTAAAATTAGCCAATCTTTTTAAAAAAATAATGACAAAATAAAAATTGGGTGTTTTTCCCTTTTGATAAAAAGTGGTAAATTGATAAAATACAAGTAAAAGACTACAAATATAAATATGAAGTGAATAAATTTGGGGAATTTTTATTGAGAAGAAATAATCAGATAGGCTTGGAGGAAATAGTCTAATTATTATTTGGAGGAGGCGATAAGTGCCCCATATTGTAAGCTAGGCTTTCACCTTCTTCACTTTCAGAGGAATTGTTTTTGTAAAGAATATTAGTATCTAGAAAACTATCTAAAAATGTTCCTTGGGTATTGATAATCGTTTGGTTTTGTGAATTAGCTGTTAAAAACAGAGTTTGTGAATTGGATTTCAACTCTAAATCTGGATTGTTGTCATAGACACCAAAAAATACATCAATTCCTGTAATGTTGAGCTGATGTTCTTTAGATTTCTTTTCTACATAGCTAATATATCCGTTGATTTCATCTAAAGAATACCAAACTGCTTTAGTGTAAAAGTTTTTTGAAACTTTCGTCATTATAGTTTCAATATAGCTTGTTTGATACATATTAAACATAGTCACAGCTTCATTAAATGAAATATAACCGTTGGTAGAAAGTATCAAGTTTTCATCATTTTGTGAGCTATTCTGTAACTTTAATGATGCATCAATATGTTTGAAAGTTAGAAATTGCCCATTTTCAATGGTAAATGATTCTTGATAATTTAAGGAAGCATTCTGTGTAGAAGGCATGATAAATACAGTACGATTGCCATGAACAGTTGCCCCAAAGACAAAACTAATTCCTGTAATTGGAATTTTCTTTGAAATAGCTGTTGTTTCTATATGATTTAAATACGTTTTAAGTACATCTAACTCAAAATGAATTGTTCTGTCTTCAAAAGCAATATTGGTTTTCCCAATGGTCGTGAGTCGAGTAGTGTAGTCATTGTTGAAAAGAGTTGCTGCTTTTACAGTTGATATTATCTTTTCGGGTTTCTCTAGCGCAGCATTAAGCTGGGCTTCTTCTGTTTGCGAGTTTGTTTCGCAACTTAGGAATAGCGGAATACACACCAATCCCAAAGAAACAAGTGCAATCATTTTTTTCCTCATGGTTATAGTTTTACGATATTAAAATGAATGTGATACTGCTTTTCAGCAGGATTAATTAACTGTATTGTCATGAATATATCTTAAAAGATTCTTCATAACTAAATTTTAATAAAGTCGACTAGAAATGTAATTACACCATCAAAAGTAGGAAAAACTCGCAATCGTTTTCGTGAAGTTGTATAAATGTCATTTTTTTATGTGTAATTGTCATTTTTTCATAAGAAAATGTTGAAAAGTATTTGATGTATGAATGTTTTTTTTAGCTAAATATAATGGATAAATATTTAATTATATGATTTTCAATTAATTGTTAAGAAAAAGAAAACCGATAGCAAATAGTTATCGGTTTTTGATTCTTTAAATAATTCTTAATTTCTTGGTGGAGGAGAAAGTTGTCCCATATTAAAAGTTAAACTTTCCTCAGTTTCTTTAGTATTATTTTTAGCAAAGAAATCTTCTTGAGACAAGCTGTATAGGGATTTTTCTGCCACATTTACAATTGCTTGCTTTTGTGTACTTGCCATTAAAGACAAAGTTTGCGCATTTGACTTTAATTCTAAACTTGAGTCATTATCGTACACACCAAAAAATACATCAACACCAGCAATAGCTAAATTATACTGCGTCGATTTTTTCTTTAGATATTGAAAGTACTCTTTAAATTCATTTAATGAATACCAAACAGCCTTTGTATAATAGTCTTTGGTAACTTTCTTTGCGAACGGCAGAATATATTGAGTTTGATAATTGTTAAACTGTGTGACAGCTTCATTAAATGATACATATCCATTTGGTGAAAGCACTAAGTTTTCATCATTTTGAGAATTAGCTTGTAGTTTTAATGATGCGTCAATATGCTTGAAAGTTAAGAATTGTCCATTTTCAATCGTAAATGATTCTTGATAATCTAAATCTTCATTATGTGTTGATGGCATTAAGAAAACAGTTCTTTTCCCATCAGTATCTACTCCAAATACAAAACTGGCTCCAGTTACAGAAATATTATTTGCTGTTGCTAAAGTTTCCAAACGATATATATAATTTTCTAAAGTAGATAAATCAAAGTGGATAGTTTTGTCTTCAAAGCGTGTATTCGCTTTTCCAATTTGTTCCAAACGTGTTTGTTGATCATTACGGAAAAGTCTTGCTGCTTGTGCATTGGAAATAATTTTTGCAGGTGTTTCTAAAGCAGTATCTAGTTGTTCTTCTTCTGCTTGGTTATTGGATTCACAACTTAGGAAAAATGTAGCACATACAAGTCCCAAAGAAGCCAATGAGATCATTTTTTTCTTCATGAGTTTTAAAAGTGTTTAATTCGTTAAATAGAAAAAACGCATTTTTTGTATGTAATGATCATTCCCCCATTTAGAGGACAGGTTTTATGCTAAGTTAAGTTAATAAATCATATATCAAGCTACTTGTTTATTTTTCATCAAATACCTGTTAACAGGTATTTGATTTTCGATTCCTTGA
>Ga0189286_100047_pt1 | contig 102257 bp, 42 predicted proteins | sample UW69minimetaG_FD_130330 | JGI IMG/M metagenome (GOLD analysis project Ga0189286, IMG submission 130330) | Marine microbial communities from the Costa Rica Dome - UW69 mini metaG | ecosystem: Environmental > Aquatic > Marine > Oceanic > Photic zone | place: Costa Rica: the Eastern Pacific... | reverse complement strand
TTGACAATATATTTATTGAACGTTTATGGAGAACTGTAAAATATGAAAGTGTCTATCTTAATCCGCCAGACTCTGCCATAGATTTATACAAACAACTCAAGAAATATTTTAACTATTACAATATCAAAAGAAGAGATCAAAGAATCCAAAATCAAATACCTGTTAACAGGTATTTGATGAAAAATAAACAAGTAGCTTGGTATATGATTTATTAACTTAACTTAGCGTATAAACTGTCCTCTAAATGGGAGATGATCAAGAATCTTGATAATCAACAGTATCAAATCGTACGGCTTCAGTTTTCGTTTCTACCGCTGTATTTTCAAGAACTTCATAAAACAAAACTGTACGTGATTTTGGTGCGACTTCAAAATAAACTAAATCGCCCACTTTTACTTGCAAATACATGTTGTATTCTATTTCATGTTCTATTTCTTCTACAATGATGTAATAATAGCGTTTTGTATTTGTTTTACTGTTGCTAGAATCTCTATGATCATGACTCCTTGAATGAAAAGTACTTTGCTTAATGTTCACTTTTTTGTCTTCTACAATTCCTTCATAGCAAATCTTAGCACCAGCGTTAAAATCTTTAATTAAAAATGAAGTCATATAACCGAGTATAACCAAAAAGAAAACTCCAAATACACCAAATATGAGCGTAGGAATCAATTCAAAATCGTTTGTGTCTTGAAAAGAATCGCGAAGTATAAAAAAATAAATAGCAGAAAAACAGCAATAGCAAATACTACAAAACCGAACGTTCGCCATATTTTTGACTTTAATTTTTTTACGATCTTATGGAGTAAGCGTTTTTTGCATACGAGGTAGTTAAGGTTCTAGTATTACACTACCTTCCAAAAATTGAATATTTTAAGAGTAATTACAATACGACAAATTACGTATTTTACAATGTCTTATCGTTTTAGCGTAAAATGTCCTTTATAAATAGTTCCAATCATAGGTCTTTCTACTCTAAACCAGTAATCTCCGGAAGGCATTCGTTGTCCATTATAATTTCCGTCCCAACCTTTAGATGCAGGATTCAACGTGGTAAGTCGCTTTCCGTAACGGTCAAAAATATAAATACGTAATGTAGGATCACTACTAGAAGCTACAATTTGCCAATTATCATTAAAACCATCATTATTTGGTGTGAAGAAACGCGGATAATTTAGCAGAAATACAGGTTTTGTCACAATGCCGCAATTGTTCTTATCTCTTACATACATCGTATATTCGCCTGCTAATAAAAATTCAAAAAGGTTTGAATTTGTATAGGTAATTCCATCTAAAGAATATTCGTAATTACCCAAACCTTGTACGGCTACAGCAATGGTATTTTGAGTATTTGTCCAATTTGTAATTGTTACATCAATAGTCGTTGCAGGACCAGATTCTATCACCGTAAACGTTCTGGTATTGCTGCAATTTTGTTGCTCACCAAAAATGGTAAAACTATTGCCAATTTCCACAGTATACGTTCCTGCGGTATCTACAATAATGGTTTCGGAAGTTGCTCCATTGGACCAGTTATAAAAATCGGCATCAACTCCAGCAGGTAAAGCAACGGTTCCATCTGTACATAAATACAAAGTTTCATCATCCGCTACAATTGGTCTTTCTAGTGCAGTAACTGCAAAATCTACAACATCAAAACAACTTGAATTGGTAGTATCTTCAACTCGAACATAAATTTGCTGCGGATTTTCAGTGTTGGTGTAAATACTACTGATTGGTGCTATATTCATCATTGCATCAGTTTCGCTCAAGTGATACGAAATTCCATAAGTTCCTGTAAGTCCATCTAGAATTAAAGCATTCTGAGTTGTTAAATTAAAAGTTGCCGTGTTCGGATTATCTAAAAAACTACATTCAAACAAACCGTCTACTTCATTGGCAATAATGGCTGACGTAATGGTAATTTCAAAACTAGTAGTGTCATAACAAGTTGCGTTTCCTGCGGCTTCAATTCGTACTACAATTTGTTGTGGATTGTCTATAGTTTGAAAATTAGTAGCAAGCGCACCTATATCATTATCTGCATCTTGTTGTGTGAGGTGATAGGTAATAACAAAGTCACTTGCCGTTTGACTCTGCAAGACTTCAGGATCAAATTGATTAAGATTAATTACTTCAAAACCATTATTACTTTGATCGTCACAAATATCAATATTATCAATAGGATTTGCCATAGGAAGTGGATTTACAATCAATGTAAAACTGGTAATATCAAAACATCCAGATTGTCCTAAATTAAAAACACGCGCAAAAATTTCTTGATTATTGGAAGTATTGTCAAATGACAATGGTAGTCGATTTTGATCTGTATCTGCATCTTCTTGAGAAGCATAAAAAGCTACACTAAATAATTGATCAGATTGTCCAGCCAAAGCTTCTGTAATTTTAGTTGACAAATCGAATGTCTCAATTTGATTGTTTGAAACATCATCACATAATAAATAGTCAGAAATTGCACCTGCAACTGGTATTTCATAGATGGTAATATCTCTTGTGGTATCTCTTATTTCACCATTTACATTGATAGAAACAGTTACTGAATAAGTTCCGGGATTTGCATACAGATGTACAGGATTTAAGTCAGTTGATGAATTGCCATCACCAAAATTCCAAGCAACAGAAGTGACTGTTTCAGAAGTGTTTAAAGTGAAATTGGTTTCTTCACCTAAACAAATATTTTCAAATTGAATACTGCCCACAAAGAAGGATTGGATAAATGTAGGCAATCCAAAACGTCCTAATCGACCTTGTAAACTGATGCCTCGATTTAAATATCCAGCACCAGTTCCTGCAACATTTGGGTTTTCAATGACATCTAAAAACGCAACACCGCCATTTGCAACATATAGTTTTTCATCAACGGCTAATTGAATAGCTCCAAGAATATCAGGACCTTCATACAAGATTACATCCGAAGCTAAAATATCTGCTTGATTCCATGAAGTAATATTAAACTGATGGACTTTACTTTCAACAGTAGGATTAAACTTTAAGTCAGAGACATACAAGAATTCAGTATTTGGTGAAAACTCTACGCCGTATGAACCATTTTGTTCACCTACAAAAAAAATATTGTCTAATAATATAGGATTGGAAATAGTTCCATTGGCATCGTTAAAATCAAAAATTTCAACAAAACTATCGTTTGACCATTGTGCAACAGCTAGTTTTTCTCCATTGGAAGAAGCTTTCATATAACCAATTGCTTCTGTAGTATTTCCGGAATGAATAGCTCCAATATCTTGTGTAATGGGAGTTGTATTAACACCCGCAGCTGTCACTTGAAAAACCAAAAAAGTATTGTTAGCCCAAGCGTGACTCAATACCCAGTAGTCAGTGCCATTTGCATGTTGAACTGCGGTAATTTTCTCTGCGGTAGAAGGCCAAAGAGGTGCGTTTTTTAAGCTTGTTACATCGCCATTTCCGCTATTTAGCGTAAGATCAAACTCAGAATATCGTAGACCATTCAAACCAGCTTCATTATCTACCGTAAAGATGTAGTAAATATTAGGATCGCCTGGTTTGGGAACAATAATGGCAGATTGTGAACTAGAACTATCACCAGTCAATCCTGTTCCATTTGGAGTTACTTGATGGTTTCTATCCCAAACCGATCTTCCGTCCGTGTAAAAAAGTAATTGCCCAGTTTGACTAGAAATGGTAGCTACACCTTCATTGGTTTCCAAAGCTCCATCTAGCAATGCAGTAGGAGGCGAGGTTGTAAAATCTAAACCTGCGTTAGAGCCAAAATACCAATTAACGCCTTCACCTTGCCCAAACGCAACATTCACACAAAAAAATAAGGCACTAAAAACAAACTTGTAATATTTTTTCATACAATTTTATAGATACATAATACTATTTTAATTCTATAAGACTGGGTTTCTTATACGTAGTTTTTCATGTTGCAACGTTCAAAAGAATACGGTTAGGCTTCCATATTCTTCTAGAAGTAATGAAAAAATCATTCTCTGTAACATTGTTTAAAACTAGAGCTTGGGGAGATTTTTACCTAAATATACGAAATACTCGTATATGGAAATAGTTTTTTTATGGAAAGATCGGGTAGAAAGTATAGATTTTTCGTTTTTTAATCTGTTGAATATGAAATGTTTTATGTGTTATTCTGACTTTCGAGTCTTCTTTGTTTTTGAAGTTTCTTTAAATTGATCTAACACGGAATAATATTGTGTAATTAAACGCACATAAACATAGGCTGTATCTGCTTGTGCTTTGAAGCGTAATTGCAAATTCTGAGTATCATTTTTAAAAACAATAGAATCTCTCTTATAGGTTGCTTCACCACCAAAAATTTCCTGCATGATTCCTTTTTGGTAGCGTTTGTCATATGGCCAAATAATCCAATCGTCTTCTACTAGTACTTTAGAGAACTTCTTTGGCTTTTCAGCTTGCCATTTGTTTAAAATCGTCACCAAACTGTCTTTTTTCAGTTTTAAAATGGTTCTATCAGCTTCAAAAGCAACTGCAGAATTCAGTTCAATCTCACTTTTTTTAATGCCATGACTCCAAATAATCCAAGCACCTACAACGAATGCTACCAAAAATACGATTCCTAGCAATTTGTACAGTGGTTTTGTATGTTTTGAACGCTTTCTCATAGTTCGTAATACAGTTTAAAGGATTCTGATTTTATAATTAAGTCAAAGAGTTTTTTTTGTTTTTTCTTATATTCTGAGTTTTTAACACTGTTTATGGTCAATAACATAGTGTATAATTTTGGCTCGGTTTCATAGTTTGGCAAGGTCAAATCCACATCACTGATTACTATCACGAGCGATTTATCGTTGACTTCGTTTCGTTTGCTATTATGTGTTCCAGTCTTCGCATAGACATAAAAAGTAACATCTTCTTCCGTTTTTGTATTGTACGCCGTAAAGGTATTTTTACCTTTAAACACCTCTTGTGCAGTTCCTTTTTTAGGAACATTGTGCATGGTTTGGTAAATATTTTTCTTGACAAAACCTTTATAAGACGCATCACTCCAGTCGTTTACCGCAAAGTTCATCTTCGTGTACGTACTATCGGTTTGTTCTTGAACAGTCGCTTTTACATCAGAATTCAGCTTAAACAAGCGCACTATATTTTCCAACATTCCCAATTGTGTCAATTCAAATGGACTTCCACCTTTGGCAGGATTGATAATATTGTTTCGTAAATCTTCTCCCGGAATGTTGGTAGAGTTTTTAATGAATGCTTGCTTTTCAGGAAAAACCCATTGATAGTTAAAATTACTATTTCGAATTGCTTTTCCGAATAATTCTTCTGTTTTCAGGAACGTATTGATTTTGTTTTCACTATTAAATACTACAAAAGAAGAATCAACACTCGTATTCATCTTGGAGCGTGAAGTATCAAAATCAAAGTTGTTGATCAATCCAGATCGCAATACATAATCTGTACTATTCAAATCTTGCGGAAGCTTATCGTAAAAATCTTCCGAAAGTACATAGTTACGTCCATTAATAGTAAATCTAGGGAAGCGTTCACGCATTTCAATCGTATCTGAATCTGGGCGTAAAATATCTTTTCTATAATTTTTTAATCGCTTATTAGAATAACTTCCCAAGAGCATCATCATTCCGTTATACGCGTTTTTAGACTTTAAAATGTAGGTTTTGTTATCAATTTCACCTTTAAATTCGCCTGTAGCTTCTAACCAAGGTGCCACCAAAGGTTTGTTTCCAAAGTACTTTACTTGTTCCCCTTTGAGTGTAGTGTCTTTAGGAGCAGAATAAATTTTATCATTGTACATATTGTTCAGTTTGATAGCGTCCCAATCCAGCTTTTGTTGCGAAGTAATAGCTCCATAGACAATTGGTTTTATGGTAGAACCAAATCCTCCAGAAGCATTCATTTTACGAATGTTTCGAGTGCCTAGCGTTAAATCTTCTTGACGTGTATTAAAGTAGATTTCTTCGTAAATCTGATTCAATTTTCTATGATCGTTCGGATTGATTTTATAGTTTTCTTTCCCACGATTGTAATCAAACATGGCACGTACATGTCCTTCACCGTCCATCACAGTTAAGAAGAAATCATCGTGAATTTCCTTATTAATTGCCAAATCGTTTAAATCTTGTTGCAATAGATAATCAAACGTAGCGCGTTTGGCTTCTTTTGGCGGTGTTTTTTCGTAATTTTTTTCTAATAATTTTGAATAGTTATATGCCCAAATCATTCCTTTCCCTAACGGATAGAAGAAACGTTGTTTTCCGTTGTAATTATAATTTAAAGCCAAATAGTTTTCTGAATTATAACTTACGCGCAATGGTCTGTAATCTTCAATTTTGAAAATATCGCCATTATTTAGAATGAAATCTGAAAAACTTGAGGTGTTTTCTTCTTTGTAAATACGTGTTCTGTTTGAAAGTGTAACACGCTTTACTTTTTTCTCATTACTAATTTTTGCAACAATCGCGTCATCGTCTGTAAACAACCATTTGCTTGGCACACGATATAGTTTGATCATTTTTGATTTGGCAAACGAATTTCCAAACAATTTTCGATCTAGTGGAATAGATTCATAATCTTTCGTGCGACGATTTATCAATTGTCCACGTTTAAAGATAGAATCTAGTTTTTTCTGCTGTACAGGTTGCAAATAATACTGATTCGGAGTCTCCATTGCTAACAAGTCGCCTCGCCAATCAGGATTTTCTTTAGAACTTTCAAAAATAGGTTTGATACGGTAATAACTACTATTTACTACAAATTCAAACTGATCCGAATAGCGCTTTTTACGAATATGTAAAATATGCTCTAGGTTTTTAGCTTCGTTCATATCAAAGCTTTTCAACGCAGATGTCAAGTAGCTTGCATCACGTGGTTGTTTCACATAATTGTTTACCATCGTGTCAATTTTCTTAAAGCGCGCTTCTTCCGTATCGCCTAAATAACGATCTAAAATATCAGGAATGTGTTTGTAATTTAATGCTTTCAATCGTTTTGAACGTTTGTATTCTTTTTGAATGCTTCTAAAATCTGAATTCATAATATCCACAAAGCCTTTCAAACGTTCCACAGGTTGTGTAGCTTCATGGGTAATCATATTAGGATCGTCCATCGCGCTTAGCGTACTCCATACTTTTCCTCCAACAATTAAAAATAATACAGCCAACAGAGCAAAAGCAGGAACACGAACTTGTGCTGGTGCTTTTTGTTGTACATGTTCTATGTTTTTGTAATTGAGGTGATACATGATATAACCAATTAATATAAAAGGAATGATGATAGCAGCTTTTCCTGTAAGTGTCAGGAATGGAAAATCTTGCCCAATAAATATCACGCTATTGATACATACCAAATACATGATAATACTCAAAATAAGGAACAACGAAATGGCTCCTAAGGTTTTAAAGTAATCAATTGGATCGGTATGTTTTTTTGGATAATAATAGTAACCAACAATAAGCAATAATGCAAGAAAATGCGCAATGAGCAATATTGGTAACCATATATTGTGTTCAAAAATAAGGTAGCGCAACACCACAAACTCACGTGTTTGCACCGTTAAACTTACTCCTCTAGAATTGTATTGTGTACGTATGTTTGGAAAATGATAACCTGCTTTGTTTTTGACACGTTCATATAAATGATTGTTAGCAAACCAATGACTTTCAGAAGCCCATAAAATTCGTCTTGCTTTGGTAGAATTGAAATCAGCGTCCAAAAGCATTTCGCCAGGTGTTGTATAAATTATTTTTCCTCTAGCTGCAATACGTCCATTACTCGCATCTTTTAAAAGCGGAAGTTGTGGAATGATATAATGTGAAAAGAATACACAGAAAAATACGAAAAGGTAGAAACCTGTAAGAATCGCATATTTTGTGCGTTTTTTTTGTTTTTCTTTTACTAAGAAATAGGTGTTTTTAATTAAAAAGTAAAAAGAACCTACAGCGAGCGCAATCAAACAAAATCCTGCATCAAACTTATAATAAATAAGAATATAAAATGCCAAGTTGAGCAAACGCTTTCCAAACATCATCCAAATAGTATCTTCAGCATCTTCGGGAATTTTACTATCGATATAAATAAACGCAAATAATGGAAGTAGGATACACGTGATGATAAAAGCAAAACTAATAAATCGATCTGCAATTAATAAGAATACAAAAACCGCAATCCAAATTCCAGCGAGAATTCCAAGTTTAAAGAGCAACGGTTTTAAATTGATTTTATGAATGATCTCTTCCAGCTTGTGTGCAAACGGAATTGGAATTTCTTGTATTTTGATGAATAAATACACAAAACGAAATATTAAAAATCCAATCAACGTAATAATAGTCCATTTGAAGGATTCCATGTTTTGAAGCTCTTGGAATTCAAAGAAAGTAATATCTTCCAAAGGAGGAAAGGCATACATTCGCCACAATAAATAGATACGAACTGTTAAGAACACGGTGATTACCCAATAGAGGGCGTATTCAATTTTTAAAGTGTTGAGCAATTTAGTTTCAGCAACTTCTTTTTTCCCAGAAAAGCCAATGTTATTTCTCCATTTGTGAATTAAAAAGTAAAAGAATAATGCGGCAACAATCAGAATGAAAAACGGCAACCAATACCAACTGGTAAGCATGTTTTTATTGTAGTTTTTGACTTGAACAATATAATCAACAGCTTTGGTATTTGTTTTAAGGACAAAAGGTTGGTTTTCTAGTACTTTTTCAAGTTTTAGCTCACCTGAATTGTTGTCTATTTTAATAGCGTTTAACTTAGTTTGTCCATCTTCAATAGCATATTTTAAAGATGCATTGATGTGATATCGGTTGTCAAATGCACTTCTTCCTTCAAAATTAATCACACCGCTATATTCACGCGAACTTTTAATGATGTCATCTACAGAAGTGGAAATTAGCAATTCTGCAGTTTTGATAGAATCGTTAAAATACAACGGATAACGCGCAGGTGATTTATGCTTGAGCAAAGAACGATTTTCCTGATAGTTTAATTGAAGCTTTGCACTTTTATTTTGTCCAATTCCGATATAAAAATAACTGTTGTCTTTAAGTACAATTTTTTGAGTATTTACACTAGGATCAAGTGTTTGCGAACCTAAAGTTACATTTCCTTTTGCCGCTAATTTTCCTGGATATAGATGTAATGGCGCAATTTCATGTTTACTCGGATCGCTGTAAATTTTATTTCGAACCAAATAGGTTTCTTCTAAGATTTCAATTTCAGTATCAGACAATTCAATATCAAAACATTCCTCTACCATATCCAAAATCGGATATCCAATATTGAGTTTGCTGCGCTTTATTGTATCAATTACTTTTACTCCATCTTTGATGTTTTCGTCAAATTCAAAGATGAAAAAATGTTCTTTTTGATCATTTGCATAATAGGAGCAGGCCAATTTTCGGTTGCTAGAAAATGGAATCTCAAGTTTTTGTTGCGGATTCCAAACAGGAAGTGATGTATTGGCAATTTTATAATCAGTTCCAGCCGTATTTGTAGAAACTAACAATGGTTTTCCTAAGTCTTCATAGGTAATTTGAAATGGTGTTTCCGTATTGACTGAATCTACTTTGATGGTCAATTTGCCTTGTTCTTCATCAAATAAAGCTGTTGCAGGTTTGTCATCATTCATCAAATTCAATTCGTGCGTATTGGAAAAATCGTATCCCAAATGTTCAATGGCGTGCGTTTCTACATTTTTGTAAAATTCAGTATCGCTTGATCGAATATAGCGGGCCAATATCCAAACACTCACAACCATAAGTGTAGTAAGCGAGAACAATGCAATTTTTTTTCCGTTGTTTTGAGATGATGAAATAAGCAAGCTTACAACAAGAACTATGATACTTGCAAGTAAATAGAAACTGAGCATGAAATTTCTGTTTTTTTAGTGTAGACCTTTTAATTCCTCGTTGATATCAATACCGTCTATCAAGTGTTCAACTTCTTTAACACCATTATTATGTAAAAATGCTACAATGGTATTGATGTAGCTAGTAGCTGTATTTGGATCAAAATTTTCTTTTGGAACTTCATCTAGTGATTCTCTGCGTAAGATACGTCTAATATTTCCTTCCGTTTTGATGTCTGCGCTCCAATTATCATTGATAAATTTGGCTAAATCCATTGCATTAAACGCAATAAACGCCATACGTTTGGTCAATTCTGTATTGTCAAAATCGCGTGCTTTGTTTTGGAATTCTTTGATATATGGATCATATAAGTTGGCAAAATATTTTTCGACTAATTTATTATTATTAGCGGTTGCTTTAGCAGATGCTTCCAAAGCTTCATATGCTTGTTTTGCTTGCGATTTGATGTTTGCTATTTCAGTGTTGGCAACGTTTTTAGCTGTTTCAATTTTTTCAGCAGCTGTTTTTTCGGTAGAAGCAATTTGTTGTGCTGTATCTTCTTTTAGCTTTTGAGTTTCTTGTTTAAACTGTGTCAATATTTCAGCCAAAACATCCTCTTTTTGAGTAGTGATGAGTTGGTATATATCTTGAATATATGCCAGTTTCTGAGTTGTATTCGTTTCCGATTGAATTTGACGTTGTTTGGTAGCAACTTTTTCTGTTAGGTTTTCCCAATCCGCACTTTTTCCTGTATAATCTTTATACCAACTGTTTACATAAGGTAATAATTCGGGTACAGAATTTGCCGTTTTTACACCTTTGCTTAATGTTGCGTTAGTGTTCGTTATAAAGTTGATGATACTATCTATAGAATCATTTGGATACTTTTCGTTCAGTTTGGATAAAACATCTAATTCTTTGGTGAATTTTTTCTCTTTTGCTAGATTTTTCAATGCTTCAACAAAGGTTTTAGAATTATCGAAGCCTTCATATTTTAAACCAATTTCTAACAAATTGGGAAGTCCTTCAAGTCTATTTTTATGAGTTTTCAAGAATTTTTTCAGTTCTTTTTTATCTTCTATTCCTATGAAATCACTCCAAAGTGTTGCATTTTCTTTTTGAGAAGCGAGTTTGTTTATTTGAGTGGGATACACTTCTTTTAATGTGTTGAGAAATGCTTCTTCTTCTTTGCTTTTTGCAGCAATCAATTTTGAAACTTCATTTTTGTGTTGAATTAAATACTTCAATTCTTTTTCAATGTTTGGCTTCCATGGAAGCTCTGAAACTTCTTGCAACGAGTTGATGCTTTTGATTTTTTCCTGAATGATTTCTTTGTCAGATCTCGTATTTACTACTTGAACTGCAACTTGCTCTATATTCCCAACAGTTGTTGTTTCATCTTCTTCAATTTCAGTTTCGATTTCGTCACTTTCTTCTTCTTCTTCTTCTCTTTCTATAGTTTTAGGAGACAATTGTTCTTTAATTAATAAAAACAGCGATGTCAAAATTCCCAAACCCAGCAATATGTTTGTGCTCAGAGTATTTCCACTAGAGGTGAGTTTACTCGTGGTTTCTAAAGAAGTTGTGTTTGCCTCAAGTGTAACTGTATCTTGATTAGTTTCATCCAATTGAAAAGTCATGGTTTCAATAAAGAAATCAAACAAGTCTATCGCTTTATTAGCTGTAATAAATTGTTTCCATCTCGAAGTACGAATTGGCAAATCTAAGGCTTGTGCTAAAGTAGCTTTCTTGTATTTTGTTTGTGCCCAATTGGAAATAGAAGCATCCGCCTTTTTTAAGTTCGCTAGAATAGGAGTTAAGGCTTTTTTTGCAGTTTCTTCGGTTGTAGGATCTACTTTTCCAATGGTAGCAACACTTATAGCATCGCCTGCTCGAATAGGAATAGCAATGATTTCTTCGTCAGTAGTTAGCGTCAGGTTATCGTTATTTTTGGTAAAAGTGAAACTTTTTAAGGTTGCGTTTTCGAATTTTTCTTTGTAATCTTTAATCTGTTTTGTTGAATCGTTTCTGTGATTGACTCTTGGTTCTTTATGATCAAAATCAAAAAAGGTTGATGTAATACTGTAGTTTTCTCCATCTTTTGCAATGTGATACAGAAATTTGTTTTTGCCTTCAGATTTCATGTATTCAATTGTACTCCATAAGAAGAAATGAATAGACTTCGTCGTATTTGCCGAAACTTGTGCGTCGCTTTGCGTTACTTTTTGACTACGAAGTGTTTTAAATTTTTCAGAGAAAGCGGTATTCCAACCAAGTAAAACAGGGAATTTTGCAGACGAATATTTCCCTTCTGTCCATTTAGAATTCGCTGTTAAAACAACATTTCCAATATTTGATTTTATCAATGTTGCAAAATCATTGTCCGTATATTCAGAAAAGTTAAAATTATACGTATCTGCTGCATCTAAGGTTAATACCATAGGTTTTGCAAGCGTTTCAGTACTTTCAACCAATTGCACCTGTACTGTTTTTCCTTTCTTTTTAAAATACAATACTTGTGTGGTTTCGTTGACATTTTCTTTTACCTCAGCAATTTCATTTTGTAACTCATTGTAAGGTTGCAAATTGAGTCTATCCACAGCATCCACATCAGTAATGGTTGGCGTAGCAGTTGCTGTTAGTTGTTTATCTACTTTGTTTGGTGATCCAGTGAATACAAACAAGAGAATAAAAAGGAACAATACTAGCGCATATAGTATAGAGTTTATAGTTTTTTTAGTCATCATCGTTTTTATACTTGGTTGTTAATTTAATCACCTAAAAGATCACCAGAACTTTTCTTATTATTTGTATCTGTGGTTTCTTTTTTCGGTGTAGCCAGAAAACTTTCAGTTGTTTCTATTTCTTCTTTTTTCGGAATATCTGGTGTTATACTAACTTCTTCTTTAGGTTTTGTTACTGTTTTATTGATTCCTAAATATGATATTTCTTTGATAAATCGGTTATACATATCAGGATTTCCCTTCATGGATTGTCCCGGACCAAAGAGTGTGTCAATTAAAAAGTTTCTATAATCATTGTTTCGTTCTGCTTGTGCAGGATAATACATTTTTGCATCACTTCCGAGTAAAAAGGCAAAGTCTGACTGCATTCCTAAGTAATAGATACTTGTTATTTCATCATCAGAATGGTCTCTGTTTTGACTTCTGTCTGGAGAATAATGATAGTTAAATCGCTTTAGTTGATTTTCCTCAATGTCTACACCAGAAAATAACGAATTGTTTTCCGATTCATTGTCAAACGTAATTAATAAATTACTGTTAGAGTTCACTGAAAAGTTGGTAATACGCTTTAGGTTTACCGCTTTTTTCTTTAAGTCTTTGGAGCTCATAAAGTCTGGAAAAATAACCGATTTATGATCTTTTACTTTTCCTAACCAGTTTTTAATCGGTGTATATTTTACACGTTTTTCTAGTGTTGATTGTAATTGCGATCGGAATAAGTCAAACTTCATTCCGCGACCACTGAGTACTATATATTTAATGTCTGTAATAAATGCTCCTTGATTTCCTTCGACCAAATTGTCAACCAGCGTTTCCACCAAATTGAGTGATTGTGCTTCAATAAAATCTTTCGGTCTTTCCACCGTAAAAACCCATGCGTTGTCTTTGTCTAATTGATCAAAACTTTTTCGAAGTACTTCAATGGCAAGTCGATCATCAGCATTATTTATATGTTTTAAAAACTGTTGAAAAAATGGAGCTTCTTCAATATTCTTATGGTATTCAATAGAATAATTCATTTTCAAGCGCTCGTAGAATTCTTCTAAAACCAACGCTTGTACCATATCTACACGCTGAATGAAGGCACTATATTTTTCGGGACTTCCATATTTTTCAGAAAATAGACTTCCGACAGCTTTTAGAAAAATGTTTGTCAAATACTGTCCTGCGCCCGCCATTCCACCACGATCAATACAGCTATAAGATTCACTTCCTTGAAATTCTAGAATTGAATAATCTATCGTTCCTCTTCCAGCATCAATAATTAAAAAGCGATCGTTGATGTCAATATCTTCACGTTTGTTATTTACACGTAATGAGTTATTTCGCAAATAGCCAATCAAAGATGCATCACTTTCCGAAATAGCAAATGCTTCTATGACAATGGGTGTTTCGAGTGTTCGAGTTGCGTCACGATCTGTGAAAAAGTGTGCTATGAATTCTTTATTGAATTTTTCGTTGAGACTTCTCAATATATTATTCACACGATCTTGGTCGTACACATTTGGCATCAACAATAGCAAACGCATGAACAAAGCATTTTTTCCTTTCTTCATTTCACGTGTTCCAATTCCGATCAATATTTGATAGATATACGAGATCAGTTCTACCAAATTGTCTTCACTTTTGGTTCCACCAGTCATACCTTTTCCATCCAACTCAATATTTGTTGCGGCAGAAGGATCCAGATAGGCAAGTTTTAAATTCCCAATCATGGTCAAATTGTCCTGAATCTTTTCTATGTACGCTTCTTTTTCATTAAAAACGTTCGTCGTTTCTATATAGGTACTTTCATGAGTTTTCCAATCCCACAACATCGGATTGTTGGCTTTGTTGTAATTGGCAATACGTGTAGGATCTAAGAAACTACGATCAGATAATAATGCCATTACACAAGACGGATCATCATAACTCGAAGATAAAGTTCCTTTTCTTTTGTAGATTATTTTTCCAGTTTTGTATAAATCTTCATCGGTTTTGTCACGTTGAATATAATCGGTTTTATGATCGCCTACATGCAATTGCGCATATCCTTTTTTGATTTCGTTGATGATGGAAATATTCGTAGCTACAGGACTAATTCCCGGCGAATGTTTCTCAATAGGTAAGTATGCCATTTGTGTAGCTTCTGAACCTAAATCGATATTCAGACTACCAAATTTGTTTTCTTCTTTACTAACAATTAAATAGCAAGAGCCAAAACGTACTTCTTCACTTTCTTCTTTGTAACGAAAATGTACGTGAATTGCACCCCAATCAGATAAAGTACGGATGCTATTTCCAGTGAAGTTTAGTTTTAAACCTTGCTTTTTGGAATTGTTGGTTTCTCCTGTAAAATAAGTACCAATTTCTCCTTGTACATCTTCGCCATAATCACCTAAACCAATAGTAACTTCCCAAACAGGAACAGCATCAACTTCTACCAGTTTTTCATTCAAAATTCTTGGATTTAACGCCGTTTTTGATGTATGTTCAGGAATAATAGACGTTTTTTCGGGAATACTGAGCAGCAGTTTGTGATTACTATTTACCACAACAAATGCTGGATCGTACCACGATTTTGGATCAATACTTAAGTTGATCGACAATTCTTTATTGGCGACTTTTATCGGTAAAAATCTATTATTCATTATATATTGGTTTATAAAAATAATCTTGGACATTCGTTTGTAAGGTATGTCCTTGACATTTTAGGGTATATTGGTCATTATTTTTGATCACATCAAGTGTGATAGTATCAGGGTTTCCGATGTCTAAGTAATTCTCTCCATTGATAGCATATGCCGTTCTATCTGTCAAATGCATTCCATACACCGAAGCATGTGGATTCCAAATCAATTGGATAGAATACGGTTCAATTGTAATATCACTTGGACGTTCGATCTTTATTCGTAAGGTGTTTTTTTCCACAGCTTCCTTATCGTAAGTTACCGAATTATAAAGAACTAATTGTGTTTTTGACGCATTAGTTTCTTTGGAGCAAAGTGATAAATTCACTGGAAAAAACGGATAATCAACTGCTAGCAATACATCAGTATCGCTATCTTTTTTATAGTATACTTTTAGTTTTGATTTTTGACCTTTTTGTTTTAGTTCTTTTTCTAAAATGGCTGCTTCGTAATTGATCAGCGCTTCTATATCATCGGTCTCGTTCAGTTTGATTTTATATTGTTTTACGATTTGAATTGGTAAAAATGTTTTTAAGCTATATGATTGAATCAGATTTACATACAAAATACTAGTATTTCCATCTTGAATTTTGTTACACAACAATATATAATTTGTTGTTGTTGAGATGTCATTTTTTAGAAACAGATTACTAGTCATGCGTTCATTCTGCATATCAACAACTGTGTTAAACATATTTTGATCAATGACTGCAGCACGAATATTGTATTCATTTTGAGAAGGATCCTCTTTCATTGTAAAGTTTAACTGTGTATCACTTGACGGATATGGAATAAAGTGGATGGCATATTTATCTCCATACTTTTTTCGAATTTTAGCATGATACGCAGTTTCCACACCTTGAATTTGTTTACTATCTCCTTTTTGAAATTGATATACTTCAATATCATTGACAAACAATAGGTTTTTCTTAGAAATAACTGCAATCCATTTTTTTGAGGAGGACGTATCTACGTTTAGTTGTGTATTGTCAACAAAATGATTTTTTAGTCGAACGGAAGAAATAATATTAAACGCTTTCGTAAATCCGGCATATTGTATTTTTTTCTTTTGTTCAAAACGCTTAAAACCATTTTTAATAATCGTTGTTTCGCCTGAAGGTCCTATGATAATACATTTTGGAAGATGTAATTTATAGATGAATCTACCTATCAAGAACAGTACTATTGCTAAAATAATTGTTCCAATGATATATAATGAAGAACGATGTAGCGGCGAATGTATCGCGTATATTCCTGAATGATTTTCGTTGATAGTTACTTTTTGAATGCGTTCACCAAGTAAATCATCGGTATAGATTTGTTGCCCAAAACCACGCAAAGCAACTGTGTTATCAAACACACTATTTAGTGAAACTGGAATTTTTTGAATGCTATCTTTTTTAAGAATAACAGGATATGAAATTTGCAATAATTCATTATTTACAAGAATAGAATCTAACTTTATTAAATGACTTTTAGAAGTCAATGAGTTAATTGTCAGTTCAATAGTATCTCGTTCTGAGGTGTTAATTTCTACTGACGAATTAACTCCTGCTGGCTGCAATAAGCCTTGTCGAGTAGTATATTCGTAAGCAAATAGTTTCGGTTTGCCATTTTTTTCAATAGGAGGAAAAACGGCAGCAAATGCACCGCGCCCTTTACTATTTATATTGAAAGGACTGTATATTAAAGCACTTAATGTACTATCAATTTCGTGTTGTTTATTAGGAACAAATTTTCGAATTGTTTTATAATCTTGCAACCACTGATCTGTTTGATCGGCATCATCTGTAATGCTACATAAAATGATTTTATTATACTTTAGCAGATTCAATTCTTTATAATCTTCTAAAAAGGAAGCCAAGGTTATCGGTTGAATCAATGCTACGAATGATGTTGCATACGGGAAGTTTTTGGTATTCCAAATACCGTAAATCCTTTTGAAACGCTGCTCAAAAGCTGCCGGATCATTAAATTGTAAAGGAGTATTGCTTTTTGTTGCTTGTCGAATGAATCGATCACGGAATTTTTCCTTTCTTCTATTTTCTCTTTTTAAGTAGGAGGGAACACTTTTTGGATTAAATGACGAACCAGGCATCCATACAACACCACTATCATAAAAGACAAATTCATCTTCAGAGAAATCTATATTAGCATATAGTTTAGCTCCCAAAAGCTTAGAAAACACATAGGTTTTGTATCCTAGATTTTTATCAGTCATAGACCGACTCTTATCCAAGGTGAAAATCCACAGATTACCTTGCGAATCAATATCCTGTGCATTAAGAACAGAAGTAGATGCGCAATACCATATAAGTAAGATTAGTATTCTAAAGGGGTTGAACATTAAATTTCGAGGTTTTGTAATTTAAAATATTGAATATACTGATGGTTTGAAAATTACATATTATACTTCATGTAATGCGAATCTGTAATAAATATAGGAAAATATTTTTAATGTTAATTTTATCAAAGAATTCGGACTGATGACTAAATACTAATAACGTTATTTATCTGGATTATTTTATCTCAAATTTAAAACAATTGTTTATTCTTTTTTTATGGTTTTCCTTATTGTGAAAATATATCAAGGAATAGATGAAATTATACATTATAAATGGTGAGAATTATTCTTGAAAAAGATAATTTGTGTGGTAGAAACTATCTGGTATTTGCATTTTTATTCCATGAATTTGATTCAAAACCAACTTTTTTTAAGAAAAATGAGTCTATTAAAATAGCAGCATTATTTTGATATAATATTGACTTATTTTCAACAAAAAATGCATTTGGAGCCGAATATAATCTATAAAAATGCTATGTAATCATAACAAAGATAAGGTAAACAAAGCCATTAAATACAACGCTTTCCAGAATATGTATTTTATTTTGTTAGTTTTTACTTTCTTTGTTTTTTGATTTTTTTGAAAAGAGTAGTTTCTTGCAAGAAAATCAGAATTTACGTTTAATTCTAGCTAATTTTTTATAATATTACTCAACAAAATACAAAAACCTACCCTTTTGTGTAGTGGCACATACTCCTAACGACAGTACCTTTGAAACAAAAATCATCAATATGAGCGATAGATATTCTAGAAACAGAATCTACTTAACTACTGAAGAGCAAGAAATTATCAAAAATTCCCCCCTAATTCTGGGTGGATCTGGTATAGGAAGCGTCATTGCCGAATGCGCATTACGATTAGGGTTTGAAAATATCACAATCATTGATGGCGATCACGTGGAAGAGTCAAATTTAAATCGACAAAATTATACTGAAAACGATATTAATGTAGACAAAACAGAAGCCATAAAAGATAGATTGCTCGCTATTAATTCTAAAGCAAAGATTACAGTACACAATACCTTTTTAACGGTTGACAATGTTGAAGAATATATCAAAGGACATAAAATTGCCATAAATGCACTTGATTTTACAACAGATGTACCGTTAGTATTTGATAAAGTTTGCCAAGAAAATAATATTCCTGTATTGCACCCGTACAATTTAGGTTGGGGAGGATTGGTAACTGTTATTGCTCCTGACGGATTATTATTGGATAGTATTAAAAAGCCAGGCGGAGATCATTTTAGCGAAGTGAATGTAGTTGAATATGCATCTAATTATTTGAAATTTTGGGGAACTCCACATACTTGGATTGATGAAATTATTGCTAAATACAAAGCTGAAAAAGAGCCATTATCGCCGCCACAACTTTCGGTAGCTTCATGGACTGTAGCTGCTATGTGCGCGCATATTGCTTACAATATCACTACAGGAAAAGAATACAAAAAGTTTCCTGAGTTCTATTTGTCAACAATACTAAGCTAACAACTAGATCAACTTGTTATTGGTAGCATAGGCGATTGCTTCAGATATATTTGTTACATCCAATTTATCGAAAAGTTTTCTTCTGTGAAACTTCACCGTATCTGGAGAAACGAAGATTGCTTGGGCAATTTCACTGATTGTATATCCTCTGGTGGAGAATAAAAGAATTTCTCGTTCTCTATTGGTTAACTTTATACGTTCTGAAGTTCTCCAAAAGTTACCTTCTAAGTCGTATCTAAACAGTTTATTATCACCTTTTTTATAAATGGTAATATTTCCTGCTTGTTGCTCTGCTGACAAAGAAATAATACACAAAGCTTTCCATATTTTCCCTTCATTGGTTAAAAACATTGGAGTCAGCTTCTGATTGATTAAGATGGTTTTTCCTTCTTGATTTTTAAGGTGATAGTCATAAGAAATTGTATAATTCTTACGCTCTTCCAATGGAATACGTTCGTAAAACTCAAACCCAGCCTCATTAATCTTTAACAACAAATTTAAATCCTCTTCTATGACATATTTAAAATAAAAAGCATATCCCATTTCCTGTACTTCTTCAGCAGTGTGACCGCATAGAAATAGAGGATTGTCTGAAACGTATTCGAATCCTTTTTGTTGGTAATCAATAATGTAAATACTTTTGTAGGTAGTTCTTGCAAAGGCCATTACTGGCGCCAAATAATTTGCAGTTTTTTGTTGTTCATTATTCGAAATACTGTTTACTGTATTTCTAAATGAAAAAAAATCATTAACATCGTTCATAGTAAAATATTTAGTCCACTAAAAGTCAGTAATGTTTTGTCTTGCCTGGTGAGAGCATTAACAACAAAAACATCTTATCATTGTACAACTGTTATATATTGTTTAATGATATACTTTTAGCAGAATTCACTTTTTTTCCCTTTTTTTCCCTTGTTCAAGGGGAAACCCTTATTTATATTCTATTCCGCTGTTTTTTAGGTTATGTTTATTTTTTAACTTTTTTAGTTGTTCCTAATTTCTTCTTAATTTAATGTTGTTAGGTGTTAATGCGAATTAGAAATTTCCAATTCTTTTTCTCATGTTTTTTCTATAAATATTTATATGAATAGTAATCTTTGTATGTAATCTATATATGAAAAACAAATAGCAGGTATGGTATTTTTCATAATATTATACGCAACTTTTCTAAGAAGTAATAAAAAAACAGTATGGAGGAGTTTGTTGTTTTTTCTTACAATCTTGAAATCTCTATCCAAACAAATATAGCTAATGCTATTTACATGACCAATTAAACATTTTATATTTTATATTTCATAAAACCTTAACGCTTTGTTTTAGTTGAGTTTAGGTTAAAAATTAAGAATTCTATTTAAAAAACGAATGCTGGAAAAAGCGTGCTTTTGCACGTTTTTTTTGTGCCTTTTGTGTCCGTTTTAATACCTACACAAAAGTGTAGTTTTTTACTAATCAGTCAGTTACTACACTTTGGTGTAGCGCTTTCACCTGCTCTGAGGGATAGTTTTGAATCAAAATTTTTAACCATGAATATTGAAAGAAACTACCCAACAAACTTAGGAAAAGGACAGATTTTAGACCTTGCAAAATTTATCGTAACAGAGAACTTTAAGCATCACTCAAATAATGTTTTGCCACAAGATTATGAGGATGACATTAATGCTATTCACGAAGAAGAAATTAAGTACATTGATAATTCAGAAATTTTTGTAGTAAAAAATGATACTGACGAAATTACTGGAGCAATTAGAGTATTAAAATGGAATTATTCTGATGTATTGCCAATTCAGAAAATTTTTGGAATCAACCCGTTACTTGCCATAACAAATTATAATGTAAACGAAATCTTTCACATTGGAAGATTTGCCATTCAAAAAGAATCAAAAGACGTTAACTTATTTAAAAAATTAATGGTGTGTGCTATTGCGCCAGTTTGTGCACACAAAGGTAATATCGCTTTTGCTGAAATTGATAGTAAACTACTACGCGTATTACGTTTATTAGGAATCAAAGCATCTGTTATTGGAGAATCTATCGAATACTTAGGATCAGAAACAATCCCTGTAGCTTTTACATACGATGGATTGATTGATTTCTTCAACAAAAACAAGTCATTAGTTTCACAGGAAGCATTAGCTTCAAGCCTTGTATCTACAGAGCTACCTGAAAGTGTAGTTTCAGAAAATATTGAATACAACTACTCTTTAGTGTAGTGACAGTAAACACGTTAGCTTGTACTTTTATACTGTAATTAAAAAGCATATCTGAGTATCATAATATATAGTTGATCAAGACTAAGAATTCAGAAAAGCAAACTCGAAGACCATACATAGTCAAATTAAGACTAAGGAACTCAAAAAATAATACCAGAAGACCTTAAAAAGTCATTGTCAGACTAAGGAATTCAAAAAACATAAATCATTAACAAATAAGCTTCATGGGACTGAGGGAAGCGAAGCTATATTCAAAAACCACTTAACTTATGAAAACTACTTCAAACTCAAAATGGCATGTACTCTATGTGAACTCTCGCTGGGAAAAAAAAGTTCATGATCGTATTCAGGAAGCTGGAGTTGAATCATTCTTACCACTTGCCAAAACCGTAAGAACTTGGAGCGATCGCAAAAAAGTTCTTTTAGAGCCTTTATTCAAATCGTATGTGTTTGTAAATGTAAAATCTCCGATGGACTTCTATAAAGCATTATCCGTAAATGGAGCTTGTGCATATATCCAATTTGGAAAAGAATATGCAGTAGTTCAAGATTATGAGATTGAAAACATTAAACTCTTAATTGGAGATGATCAAATTCTGGATCTTACCACAGAAGAAGCATTGCCAACAATAGGGGAAAAGAGAAGAATTGTTTGTGGAGCATTAGAAGGATTAAAATGTGAAGTTCTTCGCGCAGATACTACTAGTAAAATATTAGTACGAATTGACTCATTACAACAAAACTTAGTTGCAACGATACCATCCTATTACCTAGGGGAAGAAGCATTAACCGCATAAAAACTTAAAACCATGAAAAATTTAGAAAATAAACTTACCGCAGATTACTGGATACAAAAAGTGAAAAATAGTTCACCAGTTGCCGAAGAAACGTTTAAACCTGCCAATACAGAGCGTTTTTTCATGACCAATGAAGAACTAGCATATTTCACAAAAATTACCGCGCAAAACCCTATCGCAGAGTATACAATATTCTTCGTGATCTACAGCGCTTTAATTGAAAGATACTTCGAAACTTCTGATTTTATCTTTTCTACCATGCTTGGACAAAACAATATACCATTGTTATTCGAGCAACCTGAATTTAAAGGAAAAGCATTTAAAACATTATTACAAGAAACAAAAGCAGAAATTCAAGAAGTATACAAGTATACAAAATTTGGAGATGATTTTGAATTAAAAAATACATTTAAAAACTATTCAGCTTTCGGATTCAACTATGGAAAAACGGAATATAACTTACCGTTTATGTTGCATGTTGAAAGACAAAATAACGGTTTCACTGTATGGGTTTCATATTCTGAAAACTTTACGAAAGATACTATAGCAAACCACTTTGTGCAAAATGTCCAATCATGGTTAAAAAATTTAGAGACAAATATCACAGAGAGAATCGATTTGGTTGCTATAGTATCGGAAGCTGAACAAAACCGTATTATAAACGAGTTTAATGATACAAATTTTAACTTCCCGTCAGATGAAACTATTATTGAGCTTTTTGAGCAACAAGTTGAACGTACACCGCAAAATACTGCCATTATATTTGGAGACAAAAGCTTTACGTATGATGAAGTAAATAGAGAAGCCAATAAACTAGCACGTTTTTTAATAGAAAACTATAACATTACTACCTCTGATTTTATCGGAGTAAAGATGGAAAGAGATGAGCGATTAGTAATTTCTTTAATCGCCGTATTAAAAACGGGTGCAGCGTATGTACCGATTGACAAGAATTATCCTCAAGAACGCATAGAATACATCGAGAAAGATAGTAATTGTCGACTGGTTATCGATGAAAACTTAGCGTACTTCAACAATACAAAAGTAAACTATACAGACACGAATTTAGTTGTCGAAAAAGATGCTGATGATTTAGCATATATTATTTATACATCAGGAACTACAGGAAATCCAAAAGGAGTGATGATTACACATAGAAATGCTGTGGCTATGATCTACTGGGCATTTCAAGAATTTAAAAATACCAACCACGACATTACCTATGCGGTTACATCACATTGTTTTGACCTTTCTGTATATGAATTCTTCTATACCTTGTCAACAGGAAAACACATTCGTGTGATGCAAAATGCTTTGGAAATTGCACAATATGTAGAAGAGGATCAAAATATTTTGATAAATACGGTGCCATCTAGCATGCGTAACTTATTAGCGAAAGAATGCAGTTTAGAAAATGTTGTAGCAATCAACTTAGCAGGAGAACCTTTCCCAGTTGATATTGCAAATACATTGCTAGAAACAACGAACGCAGAAGTTCGTAACCTATACGGACCGTCAGAAGATACTACCTATAGTACCTACTATCAATTATCTGAAGGAAACGATTACAGTACCATTCCAGTTGGAAAGCCATTATTAAACACACAAGCTTATATATTAGACGAAAACTATCAATTAGTTCCTGTGGGCGTAGAAGGTCGCTTATATCTTTCAGGATTAGGTGTGACCAAAGGATATTTAGGAAGAGAAGAATTGACAAATGAAAAATACATTAAAAATCCTTTCAATCCATCGCAACGTATGTACGATACAGGTGATCAAGCAAAATGGATGGCAAATGGAAACATTGCCTTCTTAGGAAGAAAAGATCATCAAGTAAAACTAAGAGGATTCCGAATTGAATTAGAAGAAATAGAAACAGCAATACAACGTTCATCAGAAGCGATTCAGCAAGTGGTAACAATCGTAAAAACACACTTGAATGAAGAAGTTTTAGTTGGGTACTATACAGCAACTGAAAACGTTGATAAAGCGGAATTAAGAGCAACGCTAACCTCAAAATTGCCAGGTTACATGGTTCCTAGCTATTTTATAGCGTTGCCTAAAATTCCATTAACACCAAATGGTAAATTAGACAGAAAAGCATTACCAGAAATTGATGCTACAACAGTAGTGAAAGAAAACTATGTAGCACCTACAAACAAAACAGAGGAGACACTTGTAGGTATTTGGGAAGATATTTTAGGAGTAGAAGAAATTGGAATTAAAGACCATTTCTTTGAATTAGGAGGACACAGTTTAATGATCTCTCAAATGATCAACCGTGTGCATAAAGAAATGGACAAGCGTATTCCGTTCAAAATCTTCTATACAAATCCTACGGTAGAAAGCTTATCACAATCATTAATAGACGAAACGTTTGAAAATATTTTAGCAGCGCCAGAAGCAGCAGCGTATGACTTATCACCATCGCAAACGCGTTTTTGGTTATTGCAGAGGATTCAAGGGAAATCTAAAGAATTCAATATTTACAATACATTCAGAATGCAAGATGATTTGAATCATTCTATGTTTGAAGAAGCGTTCAACATCTTTATAGATCGTCATGAAATTTTAAGAACTGTTTTTGTAGAAGAAGATGGATTGCCTAAACAAAAAATCAAGAATTTTGCACCTGTAATTGTACCGTATTATGAAGTAGAAAATGTTGATGTAATAAGAGACGAAATTTTTAATCATGCATTTAGCTTAGATGAGCAACCATTATATGAAATTGCAGTGGCAAAAGATGCTACAGGAATGTTCTTATTCTTCAACATGCACCATATTATTGGAGATGGTTGGTCACTAGAGATTGTATCTAAAGAATTAATGGACATTTATGACGCGTTAATCAATGGAAAAGCACCAAACTTAGCACCATTAACAGTTCACTATAAAGATTATGCAAACTGGCAAAATCAATTATTAGAAAGTCCAGAATTGAAAGCGCAAAAGCAATATTGGGAAGAACAACTTTCAGGAGACATTCCATACATTCAGTTGCCAGCTGACTTTGCGCCAAAAGCGAAAGATCCAAATGCAGAATCAGCCTTCTACACAGTATATTTAGATGCTGTGATGCAAGGGAAAATCAAAAAGTTAACATCAAAATATAAAATTAGCGCATTCTCCATCTTTGTAGCTTCATTAAAAGTATTGATCAACAGATTAACAGCGACTGAAGATGTGGTAGTAGGAATTCCAGCAGCGAATAGAAATCACTATCAATTAAAAGATATGATTGGTTGTTTCTTAAACACATTAATGTTAAGAGATATTATCAATAAAAATGCTTCTTTTGAAGACTTCTTGGTACAAGTAAATAATACATTGACAGAAGCATTAAGCAATCAAAACTATCCGTTTGAATATGTATTAGAAGACATCAATGCACCAAAAGATCGCGATCGTTTCCCAATCAGTCCAGTATTCTTAAACATGCTTGACTTTGAAGCAAACAGCAATGCCGAAATTGTAGACTTCTCACCAAAAAGCGGATTGTTACACACGCCGCCAAAGTTTGACTTTGAATGTTATTTAAAAAGTTTTGCAAACGGATTTGTAATGAACTGTGTGTACAACAATGAAATGTTTACACAAGATACCATTGCACGTTGGATGGAAGCGTATGCAAGCATCATAGCGCAAGTGGTTGAAAATACAGCAATGCAAATCAATGAAATCTCAGTATTTGAAGACTTTGTAACAACAGAAGCTGATGCAAAACCTACAAACGAATATGTTAAATTTACAGATGAAGATATTTTACAAAGTATTGTATCTCGTTTTGAAGATCAAGTAGAAAAATATCCAAACAATATCGCAATTCATGCAGACGGACGTAATATCACGTATAAAGTATTAAACAGCAACGCAAATGCTTTAGCCAACATCATTATTGAAAACAATACAGGTGATTCCACAAGAGTGGCATTATTATTAAGTCACAACGAAACCTGTGTAACAGGAATGTTAGCAGCTCTAAAATCAGGAAATGCGTATGTGCCAATTGATGTAAACAATCCGATCAGCAGAATTGAATTTATCGTAAATGATGCACAATGCGATGTATTGGTATGTGATAGAAACACAAGCGAAAAAGCATACGAGTTACAAAAACTTGTACCAACGTTAAAAGTTGTTGAGTACAGAGATTTTGAAAAACTATCGAATACACCAAACCTAAATATTCCAATAGATCCATTATACGAAGCATACATCTTGTATACTTCTGGATCTACTGGTAAGCCAAAAGGAGTAATTCAAAACCATAGAAATGTATTACACTACATCAGAGTGTATACGAACAATGTAAGAATCTCTGAAAGTGACAACTTAAGTGTATTCTCTACCTATACGTTTGATGCTTCTGTAAAAGATATTTATGGAGCTATTTTAAACGGTGCAACGGTAAGTATGTACGCTGTGGCGGAAAAGGGATTGGACAAGTTAGCCAATTGGTTACAAGTACAAAATGTATCCATCATTCACATGGTGCCGACAGTTTACAGATACTTTATGAGAACGCTTGGAGAAAGAGTATTATCAACAGTACGTTTGATTGACTTAGGAGGAGAAGCGTGTTACAAATCGGACATTGCATTATTCAAAAATCATTTCCCTAAGCATGCATTCTTAGTGAACGATTATGGACCAACCGAAGCAACAATCGTTTCACAAAAATTCATTTCACACAAAACAGAAATCCTGACTAATAATGTTCCTTTGGGAACTTCGGTAACAGAAACAGAAGTATTCTTATTAGACGAAGCAAATCAAGTACTTGGCATGTATGAAAAAGGTGAAATTACCTTTAAAAGTGATTACTTGTCGTTAGGATACTTAAATAGAGAAGATTTGACAAACAAAGTATTCATTACTGATACCGATGGAAAACGCATGTATCGTTCAGGAGATATTGGACGTATGTTACCAAATGGAGAAATAGAATTCTTAGAAAGAAAAGATACACAAGTAAAACTAAACGGGTTGCGAATTGAAATGGCAGAAATTGAATTCCAACTAGATAGAATTCCAACCATTGCAAAATCAGTTGTAGTATTAAAAGAACTTAATGGAAGTTTACACATTGCAGCATACATTCAGAAGGAAGCAGAAATTTCTAATGACGAAATCTACCAAATTCTAAAAGAGCACTTACCAGCATACATGATGCCATCAGTGTTTGTAAGTATGGACGAATTTCCGCGAACACGTACAGGAAAAATTGATAGAAAATCATTGCCAGCTTTAACTTCCATAGATGTGAAGAAAACAGAATATGTAGCACCAACAAGCGAAGTAGAAAAGCAATTGGTAGCATTCTGGTCAGAAACACTAAATATTGCAGCGAGCAGTATTGGTGTACAAGATAACTTCTTTGAACTCGGAGGAAACAGTCTGCAAGCAGTGATCTTAGTAAACAAAGTGAACAAATTCTTTGAGACATTCTTAACTATAGAATACTTATATGACACCTTGACAATAAGTGCTTTAGCTGAACTCATTGAATTCTCAATACAGCAAAAACACATTGACTTGATCAACGAAGATGTAGACCAAGACGAATTCATCCTGTAAAAGGAGAGCGAGGAAAATCTATAACTCATTAAAATTTTTAAGCCTTGGAAAAAACACTCTTACATACCTTGAATTTTAATAATGTTAAATTAAATGTGGTTAACGGTCAGTTAAAAGTCAATGCGCCAAAAGGTGCATTGAGCACTGATCTACTTAACAAGATTAAAAGTAACAAAGAATACTTAATCAAGTTACTCACATCTAATTCGAGCATTCCAAAAACAGTCGTACAAGAAAGCTATCCAGTAACACCAGCACAGCAGCGTTTATGGATTATGAGTAACTTTGATGGAGGAAATCAAGCTTACAATTTAACAAATGAATTGGAGCTTACAGGAGATTTCAATACAGAATTCTTCTCAAAAGCATTCCAGGCATTAGTTGCAAAATATGAAAGCTTGCGTACCTACTTCAAGCAAACAGAAGCTGGTGAATTACGACAATATATAGCTTCAATTGAAGAAATAAACATTTCTGTTGAAGTTCATGATGTTAGCGCGCAACCAGATCGTAAAGATGCATTGGTTGCTGCACACTATCAACATAGATTCGATTTATCAAAAGCACCATTATTCAAACTCCAAATTGTAAAAACAGGAGCAGAGAACTTTTTGGTACTATTCAACCTACATCACATTATTGGTGATGGTTGGTCTTTAGAATTAATTTCGAAAGAATTGGTTGCCATGTATAACATGTTGGTAGAAGGAAAAACAATTGATACCAACAATACAGCTATACAATACAAGGACTATGCGGTTTGGCTTCAAGAAGAAAAACAGCAACAACAATTAGTAGCTTCTAAAAATTATTGGTTAAATCGCTTTGAAACAATTCCAACCTTGGAAATTCCAACAGTAAAAAAGCGTCCTAGCATCAAAACCTATAATGGAGCAGCAGTAAGTCATCAGTTTTCTGGAGATTTATACTCCAAGATGCAATCATACTGCAAAGAGCAAAGCATCAGTATGTTTATGGCGTTAATGGCGGGAATCAATGGTGTATTTTACAGATATACAAACACTACTGATATTGTTTTGGGAACTACAGTAGCAGGAAGAGAACATCCAGATGTAGAAAATCAAATAGGATTGTTTATCAATTCCTTACCAATACGAACAACATTCAACGGAGCAGAAGGATTCAAAGCCTTAGTCAACGTACAAAAAGAAACCTTGGTTGACGCTTACAAACATCAATCGTATCCTTTTGATGAATTGGTAGCAGAATTGGATGTACAAAGAGAATTATCAAGATCAGCATTGTTTGATGTCATGGTGATTCTTCAAAATCAAAAATCTGTCATCAGCAACAAAACAGCAATGGCAGGAAACATTGAGCTCACACCTTACAAAAAAGAAAAAAAATACAGTCAATTCGACATCACATTCTCATTCATAGAAACGAGTGAAAATTTACAATTAACAGTAGACTATAATACAGACATCTATGCGGAAGAATTTATACAGAATTTAATACAACATTTGGATCAGTTTATACAAAACGGAATAGCAGATGATAAGGTACCGCTTTATGCGATTGATTATCTCACATTTGACGAAAAGCAAGAACTGACGAAAGGATTCAACAATACTTATACTGCGTACGACCAAACACAAACGCTGGTTTCACTCTTTCAAAATATGGTTAAAAATGAATCAAGTGGAATAGCGCTAGTAGCTGGAGACGAACGCTATACGTATAAAGAATTGGATGAAATTTCCGATCGTATGGCAACTTTTCTGCTCAACGAATACAATGTTACAACTGGTAATCGCATAGGGATTCAGTTAGAAAGAGATGAATGGTTACCAATATCATTACTCGCTATTTTAAAGACGGGAGCATCGTATGTTCCCGTTGATCCAAATTTTCCAGAAGATCGAAAAACATACATCTTATCAAATAGCAATTGCAATTTGATGATCGATGAAGCATTCATACAATCATTTAAAAATTATAAAAACGAACAAACAGTACAATTACCAACAGTACAACGATCACATACGTGTTATGTAATCTACACTTCAGGCTCTACTGGAAAACCAAAAGGAGTGATGTTATCGCATCAAAATGTAACTTCTTTCTTGGCAAATACGGAAACAACCTTAGGATTTGGTGGAAGCAATAGAGTAGCCGCAACCACCAATGTAGTATTTGACATATCGGTATTAGAAATTTTTGGAGCGCTTTGTAGCGGAAGAACGCTCGTTCTCTTCTCTTATGACGAATTAATGTCTTCGGAATTGTTCGTAGAAAAAATAAAAACAGAAGCAATTGAAGTGTTGCAATTAACGCCTTCACGCTTTAGTTTAGTCGCTGATCAAATCAGTAAAAGAAACTTTCCAACGTTAAAAACTATTTTAATTGGAGGCGAGCCGTTTTCTAAAAGTATATTTGAAAACAAAAAGAAATACAAGGGAATTCAAGTCTTAAACGTATATGGACCAACAGAAACTACGATTTGGAGTACAGTAGCTTCTATTCATGAAGCAGATTCTTTACATGTTGGAAAACCATTAGCAAATGAAGAAGTATACATCGTATCGGATCACTTACAATTGCAACCAAAATGGTTAACAGGTGAACTTTGTATTAGTGGAGATGGCGTAGCGCAAGGGTACTTAAATAGAGAAGAATTAACAGCAGAAAAATTCATTCCGCATCCATTTAAAGAAAATGAACGCTTATACAAAACAGGCGATGTTGCCCGTTGGATTGACAATGGAAATATTGAATTGTTAGGTAGAAAAGACGATCAAATTAAATGGAATGGTTACCGAATTGAATTAGGAGAAATTGAAAGCGCGATTCGTCGTTATACTTCTGTAGAACATGTAGCTGTATTATTAAATATAACAGGAACGCAGAAACAATTAATCGCGTATGTTGTTGCAACAGAAACAGTAATCGCTAGTGAGTTGAGAGACTTTTTACGCACAATATTACCACAATACATGTTGCCATCGCATTATGTACAATTGGAAACATTACCTCTCAATGCTAGTGGTAAAATAGATCGTAACGCTTTAAAACAAATTCAACCAGAAGAAGCTGCTGAAGAAACACCATACGAAGCACCAAGAAACGAGCTAGAAAAAACAATAGCAAGTATTTGGGAAACCGCTTTTGAAAGAGATGGCATTGGAGTACATCACAACTTTTTTGATCTTGGCGGACACAGTTTATTAGCTATCAAAATAATTTCAGAAATACAAAAACAACTCAATGTACAAGTTGAGTTAACCGATCTATTCTTAGAGCCAACCATTGAAAAATTGGCAGAAGAAATAGAAGATAAATCTTGGCAGCGACAAGCCATACAAGAAGAATTGGTTTCGGACAGAATAACCATTTAGTTCAACACCTCTAGCGCAGTAGCCATGCAAGTTACTGCGCACACCATACACTATTCACAAATCAAATTTTACAAAACAAACAATCGATGGTACATGCCATCGATTTATCATTAATTCTCATAAAGACGAAATCTTATGGAACAACAAAATTATTATTTAAAGTTAAATGTTGCTTTAGAAGCACTTATCGACAGATGGTACGCATGGTCTCACTTGGTTTCACCTGCAACTGCAGCGATGAATATTAAAGAGAGACATTTGAAAATTATGCAATCATACATAAAGAGTCCAAAAACACATGCTGCGGCTGTAAAAAGACCAGAAATGTTAGGTGGACCATTTATTGATTATGAAGGAGGAAGAGTTGATGAAATCAAAAATTTATATGAAGATACAATCGAGAAGCGTCAAAATATGCTTGAATTATATGAAGCAATTCATGAACTAAATACGATGCTTCAAAAAAATGCAATTGGATATACCTTAGATCCATTGTATAAAGAAGTTCCAGAATCGTTACAAGGAATGGTAGAGTTGTATTATGACTTAAACAACCGACCAAACTTTCGCTTTTTTGAGTCATTATTATACAACAGTAAGTTTTATGACGAATCTACACAGTCAGTTTCTTTACAATTAGTAGACGCAGATGATGCACGTTCGTTTGTATTAAGTACACCACGTTTGGACGATGACAACTTAATTCATTTAGACTTACGTTTCAACGATCAATTGATTGATGAGTTATTCAAAATGAAAAGAACACCTGGAAGTTTTGAAGACATTATGAAAAAGTTGAATGTCAAGCCAGAACAACAAGAGCTTTTCAAATCATTCTTTACAACAGAAGCACCAAAAAAATATGAAAAATACACAGGAAGTGGAGTACGTACACGTTATTTCGGACATGCTTGTGTGTTAGTAGAAACTAGTGAAACATCGATCCTAGTAGATCCTGTAATTAGTTATGACGGTTATGAAACAGATGTAAATCGCTATACTATCAATGACTTACCAGAAGAAATTGACTATGTATTAATTACACACAATCACCAAGATCACGTATTGCTAGAAACTTTAATGCAATTACGTCACAGCATTAAAAATATTGTAGTGCCATCTTCAGGAAAAGGAGACATTCAAGATCCATCATTAAAACTAATGTTTAATGCTATCGGATTTGACAATGTAATTGAATTAGACGATATGGAAACGATCAAACTAGATCGTTGTACAATTACTGGATTACCATTCATCGGAGAGCATTCAGATATTGACATTCGTTCAAAATTATGCTACCACGTAGAACTTCACAATGAGTTCAAAGTATTATTCGCAGCAGACTCTTGTAACGTAGAACCAAAAGTATACCAACGCATTCACGATGTTGTAGGAGACATTGATATCCTATTCTTAGGAATGGAATGTGACGGAGCACCATTAAGCTGGTTGTACGGACCATTAATGTTTGAAAAACTACCTAGAGAAATGGATCAATCGCGCAGATTAGCTGGTTGCGATTACAAACAAGGAGAAGCTTTAGTAGACATATTTAGCCCTAAAAATGTCTTTGTATACGCTATGGGATTAGAACCATGGCTAGTATTTATCAGTTCATTAAAATACACAGATGAATCCAAACCAATTGTAGAATCCAACAAATTGGTAGACGAATGTCGCGGCAGAGGAATTGACGCAGAGCGATTATTTGGAGAGAAAACAATAGAATATTAAAAACACGCAATTCGCATCAGTAACATCATGGAGAATATTAAAGAAATATTACGTCAGCTTAAGAAAGAGCAAGTAAAATTAGTACTTAATGGAGATAATATTGAAGTTGTATCATATAACAACAAATTAACTCCAGATCAAATCAATCTTATCAAAACCAATAAGGAAGATATCATTTCGTACTTAAAAGGCATAGGTAACAATGAAGAGGTTGAACAAATTCCTGCTCTGGAACAAGCAAACAACTATCGTTTATCTGATGCGCAAAAGCGAATGTGGATTATCTGCCAGTTAGAGTCATCTTCGGTAGCATACAACATGCCAATACAGATGCCTTTGGATGGGGAATACAATATCGAAGTATTCAAAAAAGCAATAGATGCAACGATTGATCGTCACGAAATTTTACGCACCGTTTTCAAAGAAGATGAAAACGGTGAGGTAAAACAATGGGTTTTAGATCGTGAAGCGTTAGGATTTCAAGTACATCAATACGAATTGCAAAATGAACGCAATCCTGAAGCTGTTGCTCAACAACTAATTGAAGACGATACGTATAAACCATTCGATTTATCTAACGGACCATTAATTAGAGCAAGTATCTTTCAAATAGCAGCCAATAAATACATTTTTTACTACAACATGCACCATATTATCAGTGATGGTTGGTCATTAAATGTATTGGCGAATGATGTAATGCACTATTATACAAGCTTTACGTCAAACACAGCCCCAACCTTACCAGAACTTAGAGTTCACTATAAGGACTATAGTGCATGGCGAGAAGCAAAACAACAAAATGGAGCAGACGCAAAAGACAGAGCGTACTGGACAGAAAAATTAGGTGGTGAGTTAACCTTGTTAGATTTACCAAGACAAAGTCAACGTCCAAAGTATAAAACCAACAATGGAAATAGTTTACAAACCTATCTTTCTGCAGATATTGCACAAAAATTAAATACTTACAATCAACAGTCGCAAGGAAGTCTATTCATCGGAATCCTTTCTACGTTGAATGTTTTATTACACAAATACACAAACAAGAAAGACATCATCATTGGTTCGCCAATTGTGGGAAGAGATCATCCAGATTTACAAAACCAAATTGGTTTCTATGTAAACAGTATTGTATTGCGCAATCAAATTGAAACGAGTAACAACTTTGCATCACTCTACAATGAAGTAAAAGAAAACGTATATGAAAGTTTCAAGTACAAGTCATATCCTTTTGATCGTTTGGTAGAAGACCTAAACGTTCCGTATGACATGAGTAGAACACCAATCTTTGATATCTCGCTTACATTACACGAAACGATTCGCGGTTTAGATACCAACACATGTTTGGATGAAATCACAGAGAAGACTGGAGTTGTAAGTAAAAATGATATTGAATTCCACTTCCAACAAATAGAAGATGTTATCTTATTTAAAATCAATTACAATTCAGATTTATATGATAGCAAAACGCTTAGAATGTTCATGAAACACTTTAAGCAATTGATTTCAAATATTTTAGAAAATCCAAATACACCAATTGAGGATTTACACTATTTAAGCGAAGCTGAGCAACAACAATTAATCTTTGATTTCAATGCAATCACTTTAGATTATGACAGCAATGCAACCTTATTAAGTGAGTTCAACAAGCAAGTAGAAAGCAAACCAGATGTGCCAGCAGTTGTGTATAATGATACAAAGCTTTCGTACAAAGAATTGGATGCAATTTCCAATCAATTAGCACGTTGCTTAGTTGAAGAATATGGCGTACAAAAAGGTGATTTTGTTGGAATTCACTTGGATAGAAGCGAAATGGTATTGGTTTCTATGATGGGAATTCTAAAAGCAGGTGCGGCATATGTGCCAATTGATCCAGCTTATCCAGAAGATCGCAAGGAATATATGATGTCTGATTCAAACATTTCGTTACTCATTAGCAGTACGAATTATATGTTTGATTTGGATTTCTTTGAAGGAACAGTGTTTTCTGTAGACGTTGAGTTTGAAGCAGAAACTTTCAGTGCGGAAGCTCTAGACATTGACATACAACCAACAGATGGCGCGTATATCATTTACACATCTGGATCTACAGGAAAACCAAAAGGTGTATTAGTACCACATAAAGGAATTGTAAATACTGCCTTAGCATGTATCAATTCAATGTACTATAACGAATGTGAAAAAAGTTTACAATTTGCATCTTTTTCGTTTGATGCATCTGCGTTTGAGACATTTAATGCATTACTAGCAGGTTCAAGCTTGTACATTGCAGATGAAAGAGAACGCAAAACTCCTGAATTTTTAGCAGAATACATAGAAGTAAATGCGATAGAATCGGCTACGTTGCCGCCATCGTATTTCAAGTTCATGGATGTGAACAAGCTAAAAAGTTTAAAAGTACTTATCACTGCAGGAGAGCCACCAGTATTAGAGCAAGTAAAAAAGTTCTTAGCAAATGGAGGCATCTTTTTCAATGCCTACGGACCAACAGAAACAAGTGTGTGTAGTTCAGCTTTCAAAATGACATCTGAAAGTAACACAGATAGAACCATTCCAATCGGATTTCCAATTCCAAATGCACAAATGTATGTGTTGGATGAAAACAACAACCTAGTAGCGCCAGGCATCATCGGAGAAATTTGTATTGGTGGATTAGGATTGGCTGATGGATACTTAAACAGAGAAGAATTAACTGCTGAAAAGTTTATTGACAATCCTTTCAGAACAGGAGAAAGATTATACAAAACAGGAGATTTAGGAATCTTATTACCAAATGGAACTATTGAATTCCAAGGTCGTAAGGACGATCAAGTGAAAATTAGAGGTCACCGTATCGAACTAGGTGAAATCAGTGCAAAGCTTGAAGCAAAAGAAGATATAGAAGAAGTAGTATTATTAATAAATGAATCTGAAGATGAAAAATTATTGGCAGCTTACATCGTCGCGTCCAAAACGCAAAAAGTTACAGAATTACGTCAGTACTTACTCAAGAGCTTACCAGAATACATGGTACCAAACCACTTCATCCAAGTCGGTGCAATTCCATTAACAGTAAATGGTAAAGTTGATAAGAAAACCTTATTATCCTTAGGATCAGATAAAGTAACTGATGAAAAAGAATATATAGCACCACGCAACGAAGTGGAGCAACGAATTTCAGAAATTTGGGCAAAAAGTCTTAATGTTGAAAAAGTAAGTGTAGAAGATGATTTCTTCTTATTAGGAGGACAAAGTTTAAAAGCTACAGCTTTAATCAGTGTATACGAACGTGAATTCCAAGTACGTATCAGCTTAAAGCAACTTTTTGAAAACACGACCTTAGAAGCGCATGCTAAACTAATTACTGATGGAAGAGATGAAGAAGTATTCACAAATATTGCAGTGGTAGCAGAAGCTGAAAGTTATGCTATCTCAGATGCACAACGCAGATTATGGGTGTTGAGTCGATTTGATGGCGCTTCTGTAGCCTATAACATTCCGTTCTCTGTGCAATTAGAGATTGATGATGTAGCGAGCTTCAAACAAGCAATTTTTACTGCAATTGATCGTCATGAAATTTTGAGAACAATCTTTAAGAAAGATACAAATGGTGAAGTAAGACAATGGATTTTACCAACGAGTGACATCAATTTCAACATCAAAGAAGAAGATTTCAGAGGACAAGAAGATCAGAAAGCAACGATAAATGCATACATGACACAAGATGCGTACGAACCATTCGATTTAGAAAATGGACCATTAATGCGCGCAAGTCTATTACAAGTGTCAGAAACTGAATTTGTATTCTATTGCAATATGCATCACATCATTAGTGATGGTTGGTCAATGGATGTATTAATGAAAGATGTAAATACGTACTACAACACCTTGCGTAACGGAGAAGAAATTACACAAGAACCATTAACGATTCAGTACAAAGATTATGCAGCGTGGAACTTAGATCAAATCACAAACGAAGCATACGCAAAAGAAAGAAGATATTGGATCAATAAATTGCAAGGAACAATTCCTTCAATTGATTTACCATCGCAAAAACAACGCCCACAAATCAAGACGTATAATGGTAGAACGCTAAGAACAAACATCAACGCAACTATCACAACAGCAATTCGCAACTTCATCACAGAAAATGGAGGAAGTTTATTTACGTTTGCTTTGGCAGGATTCAACGCAATGATTCACAGATATACTGGTGAAAAAGATATCACAATCGGAACGCCAGTTGCAGGAAGAAATCACGCAGATTTACAAAATCAGATTGGATTCTACGTAAATACGTTAGCATTACGTAATTCGGTTGCTGCAGAAGAAGATTTCTCAACATTCTACAACAGAGTTAAAACGGACACAATTACCGATTTAGACAATCAAATGTATCCTTTTGACCGTTTGGTAGAAGATTTAGATAGCACAGTAGATACTTCAAGAAATGCCATTTTTGATATCATGTTAATGGTTCAAAATATTGGAGATATCAAAGAAGGAACTGCTTCAGTTTCAGAAAATGCGCAAGCAATTCAAGATTTAGGAGTTACAAGAGCAAAATTTGACTTATCACTTACGTTAGAAGAGCGTAAAGATACAATCGAAATGCATGTAACATTCAATACGGATGTATATGAGCAAGCAATGATTGAGCAATTTGCTATGCACTTTACACAAATGTTGGCAGCTGTTACAGAAGCACCAAGCGTATCAATAGGAGAGTTTAATTATCTACGTGTAGAAGATACACAACGTTTAGCAGCATTTAACGAAACAGATGTTGACTATCCAAGATGGGTAAATGTAGTAGATTTATTTGCAGAGCAAGTACGTGAGAATCCTGATAAAGCAGCAATGGTATTTGACGGATATACAATGTCATACAGAGAATTGAATGAAAAGTCAAATCAAATGGCTAATTTCATCAGAACGTTATCATTAGAAAACAAATTAATTCCAATCTGTGTAGATCGTTCTTTTGAAATGTTAATCGGAATTTGGGCAATCTTAAAATCTGGAAATGCCTATGTACCAATTGATCCAGAATATCCACAAAGTAGAATTGACTACATTTTGAATGATACACAAGCAAACTATGTATTTACAAACTTCGCAAGTAACAATGTAACGTTTGAAAATGCAGAAAAGATCGACATGGATCGCTTTGCATATGATGTATACAGTAAAGAAGCATTAGATGAAGCCATCACAGGAAATACCTTAGCATACTGTATTTACACATCAGGAACTACTGGAAATCCAAAAGGTGTATTAAATGCACATTCAGGATTAATGAACCGTGTATTCTGGATGCGTGATGAATTGAATATTAATCAAGACTCGGTACTCTTACAAAAAACACCATATGTATTTGATGTATCTGTTTGGGAATTGACAATGCCTTTCATTACAGGAGCTACTTTAGTTATAGCACTTCCTGGCGGACACATGGATCCAATGTATTTACAAAATACAATTGAGGAACAAAACGTATCATTAGTACACTTTGTACCATCCATGTTAAACATCTTCATAGATGTAGCAAAAGGAGAAAAATTAGACAATCTAAAATATATCGTATGTAGTGGTGAAGCATTATCGTCACCAACTGCAGAAAAAACAAAAGCATTACTTCCTAATGTACAATTGTTCAACTATTATGGGCCAACAGAAGCCGCTATCGATGTAACATCAATTAACTTAACAGAGATTGATACACTTGAAGAAGGTGTAAGTATTGGAAAGCCAGTAGCTAACACAAAATTGTATGTAGTGAATGACAACCTAAATTTACAACCAGTAGGAGTTGTAGGTGAGTTGCTAATTAGTGGAATTCAAGTTTCAAAAGGATACGTAAACAAAACATTGCTTACCGCAGAGAAGTTTATTCAAAATCCATTTGAAGCAGAAGGAAATGTATATAAAACGGGCGATTTAGTTCGCTGGTTACCTAACGGAACGATAGAATTTATCGGAAGAAAAGACAACCAAGTTAAAATTAGAGGAAATCGTATCGAATTAGGCGCTGTAGAAAATCAATTACTACGTAAAGATAGCATTCAAGAAGCTGTAGTAAATTTGTATACAGATGCAAAAAACGAAAAACAATTGGTAGCGTATGTAGTTTCTACTGTAGAAGAAAACATCTCAGATGTACGAACGCACTTAGCAGCAAGTTTACCATTATACATGTTGCCAGAAGCATTTGTACAATTAGACGCAATGCCATTAACTGTAAACGGAAAAGTAAACAGAAAAGCATTACCAGATCCAAACGGAAACAGTTTACAAGTCACAACAGTATACGAAGCACCAACCAACGAAATGCAAACGACGTTAGTAACGTTAATCGCTGACGAACTTGGTAGAGAAGCTGATACTATCGGAATTGGAGATAACTTCTTTGACTTAGGAATCAACTCTATGAAACTATTAAGAATCTTAGAATTCTTTAACACAAAATACAGTCTATCTGTAAAGCCAGTAGCTATGTTCCAATATCCGAACATCAAGAGTTTTGTAGATAGTTTAGACAATGCAAAAGAAACAACGCAAGTTGTCGCAAAAGAAGAAGAGAACTTATCAGAAGCAGTAGACGAACTTATCGATTTACTGTAAGACAAAATTCGCTAACACCTTAACAAAACTGAAACAATCCTAGTCGTATTGAAGCAATACGATAGGGATTGTATTAAATCGTATGAAATCTCATGAAAAAAGAAATTAGAAAGAAAGATATCGCTATTGTTGGATTTGCAGGTAGATTTCACGGCTCAAAAGATGTCCGTGAATTCTGGGAAAACCTTGTCCAAGGAAAGGAACTATTACATCGTTTCGATGAAGAAGAACTCATTGCAAAAGGCGTAGATAAGGCAACATTAAACAATCCAGATTATGTTCCGGTACAATCTTTTGTAGACAAGGCAGAAAGTTTTGACTATGCATTTTTTGGCTACACAAAACACGAAGCTAATGCCATGGATCCACAAACACGTATGATGCATGAATTGGTTTGGACAGCTTTAGAAGATGCAGGTTGTAATCCAGATACGTGTACAGGAAAAGTTGGGGCTTTCTTATCTGCTTCAGAGCATACGAATTGGTTAGCGCATTCAGCAACATCAGCTTCAGACGCGGTAAATCCATTTTTCTTATCACAATTACGTAACAAAGATTTCATAAGTTCATTAATTTCATACAGTTTAAATTTAAAAGGTCCTAGCTATCACACAGCAACAGCATGCTCTAGTTCATTAGTATCTACGCATATTGCATGTAGAAGTCTATTGCTTAGAGAATGTTCTGTTGCCCTAGCTGGAGGTGTTAGTTTGGTTACTGATACCAACACAGGATATTTATACGAAGAAGGAATGATTGTGGCGAAAGATGGTCACTGTCGTGCATTTGATGAAAAATCTTCAGGATGTATCAAAGGAAATGGTGGAGCAGTAGTAGTCCTAAAACGTATGGAAGATGCAATTCGTGATAACGATCATATCTATGCAGTAATTCGCGGAACAGCAACAAATAATGACGGAAAAGAGAAAGCAGGATATACAGCACCAAGTGTAGAAGGACAAGCAAACTGTATCAAACTTGCACAAAAATTTGGAGATGTACCACACGATACCATCTCATACATAGAAGCACATGGAACTGCAACACGTTTAGGAGATCCAATTGAAATTTCTGCCTTAAACAAAGCATTTGAGAACGATACAAATCATACATGTGCCATAGGTTCTTTAAAATCAAACCTAGGACACTTAGATGTAGCGGCTGGAGTCGCAGGATTAATGAAAGCTTCATTAGCCTTAAAGAACAAACAAATTCCAGCGTCGTTGAACTTTGATACGCCAAATTCACTGATCGATTTTGATGCAGGACCATTCAAAGTAAATACACAACTTACTGATTGGAAACGTGCAGAAGATCAACCATTACGTGCTGGTGTAAGTAGTTTTGGAATTGGAGGAACTAATGCACACGCTGTATTAGAAGAATTTCAACCAGAAATGACTTCAACTTCAAAAAAGGCATTCCAACTATTTCCGATGTCTGCAAAGAGTGAATCCGCTTTGGAAAATTACAGAAACGAATTCGCAACGTTTTTACAAAACACAAAAGACAACAGAGCTGACGTAGCGTTCACCTTAGCAACAGGAAGAAAGCAATTTGATAGCAGAGCATTCATGATGACAGAAACTGCAAACGGAAATGTTGTAAATGAAGGTACAGAAGTTCAAGTTGCAAAAGAAAATGCAAATGTAGTATTCATGTTTCCGGGACAAGGAAATCAGTACATCGAAATGTTGAAAGATGTATATGAAGAAGAAACATTCATCAAAGAAATTATTGACAACGCATTTGAAACATTACAAAAACTTACAGGAGAAGATTATAAAGAAATCATCGGATATAGAGAAACTAATAACCGTGATCTCATCAACAATACAAAATACACGCAACCAATCTTATTTGTAGTAGAATATGCATTAGCAAGATACTTAATGCACATTGGTGTACAACCAAGTCAAATGATTGGGCACAGTTTAGGAGAATATGCAGCAGCATGTATTGCTGGAGTATTTTCTTTTGAAGATGGATTGAAAATCTTAGTGAAAAGAGCCGAATTAATGAGCGAAGTAGAAGCAGGAACAATGCTTGCGCTTGGTGTTTCGGTAAAAGAAATCGAATCTTTATTAACTAATGGAATTGATGTAGCGGCAATCAATACAGATAGTACTTGTGTGGTTTCTGGAGATGACGATCACATCAAAATCTTTAAAGAAATCTTAGAAGATCGAGAAATTCCTTTCTCAGAATTGAAAACATCACACGCGTTTCACTCATACATGATGGAAGCGATGTTGGCTGACTTTGAAAGCGAATTACAAAAAGTGACATTAAACGCACCAACAATTCCATTCATTTCAAACCTAACAGGAAAAGAAATCACAATAGCCGAAGCAACATCTGCAAACTATTGGTCACGTCATTTACGTGAAACAGTTCGTTTTTCAGAAGGTTTAGCAGCGATTCAAGGAACAAATGAAACAGTATTTGTTGAGGTTGGACCAGGAAAGTCTATGCGTTCATTCTGCAAACAAAATGCAGCAACAAGAGAAAATGCTGCAATTGGCTTGGTACGTCACATTAAAGAACAACAAAAAGATACATTTACACTTACAAAAGCCATCGGACAATTATGGACAAATGGTGTACAAATTGATTGGAATCGTTATTTCGAGAACGAAACACGATGCAAAGTATCAGTGCCAACATACCAATTTGATTATTATGCATTAGATTTTACTGTAAATCCTTTCTCAGATATCTTCTTAAAAGGAATTTCTGAAAAAACAGTACAACCGTATGAAAACTGGTTCTACCACAGAAGCTGGAAAAAATCAGTAATAGCTGCAGAAAATAAATTTGACATAAAAGATGGTGTGGTATTATTCTCTGAAAAGAATGCATTATCACGCGTGTTAAAAAATAATTTAATCTCAAATGATCAACGTGTTTTTGAAGTATTCAGAGGAAAACGATTTGAAAACTTCGAAAAATTACAATTCGGAATCTTACAAGAAGAGGAAGCGGATTATATGCAACTGTTTAACACTTTAGCAGTTCAAAATATTACATGTGGTCACATCGTATACAACTGGAGTTTTGAAGGAACAACACAAGAAGACATTACAGAAGCATTTTTACCATTATTAAATATCTGTAAAGCACTTGCAAACTACAAAACTGATATCAGAAAGAAACTAACGATCATTACCAACTTTGGAAATGATGTTATTGGGACAGAGCGACAAGATATTTTGGCAACTACTGTCGCAACTATTGGAAACATATTAGCGCAAGAAAGCGAAAGTGTTTTTACACAAACAATAGATATCGATATTGACAAAACACATCCAGATAATTTACAAGTAATCTGTGATGAACTCAATTACAATTCAAGTAACAATGTAGCTTACAGAAACAATCAACGTTGGATAGATTGCTACGAAAATCTACAAGTTGTAGAAAAACCAGCAACAACACTAGAAGCTGAAAAAGTATACCTCATCACTGGTGGACTTGGTTTCTTGGGAAGAACATTGGCTTCGCACTTACTTTCAAAATACAATGCAAAAGTTGTACTTACAGGTCGTCAAGCCTTACCAAAAGCTGAAAATTGGGACACATTTGATGCAAGCGAAAACGAAGCCGTTGGAAAGAAAGTAAATATTCTAAAAGAACTCAGAAAAGAAAATGATGCGGTATTCTATTATCCGTTAGACGTAACGAATAGTGAAATGGTTAACGAAACAGTGGCTACTATAGAAGCAGAAGTAGGAGTCATTTCAGGAGTTATTCACGCAGCAGGAAATATAGACAAACAAACATTCAAATTCATTGAAAGTATTGATTTTGAAAGTGTACAAGCACAATTTGATCCAAAAGTAGAAGGAACGATCAATCTTGCAAAAGCCTTTGAAAATAAAAACTTAGACTTTGTATGGGTTGCTTCAAGTTTGGCTTCCATTTTAGGCGGATTATCCTATGGAGCCTACGCAACAGCCAACCGATTCATTGATGCTTTTGTTCAAGAACAGAAAAACTGGCTTGCTGTCAATTTAGATGGTCTTGGAAAAGGCGCGATGGAAGACTTTCAAATCGTAGATCTATTCGAGCAAACATTGCACTACAGAGCATTAAAACAGTGTGTGGTATCTATGAAAGATCCAAATACTGTGATTGCAGCTCAAAATCAACCAAAAGAGGAAGAAAATAAAGAGGCTTCAGAAGCAAAAGCAACTTCGCGAAAAGCTAATTACGAAGCACCAGAAACAGAAACTGAAAAGAGCTTAGCCGAAATATGGGAGAATTTCTTCGGATACGATCAAATCAGTATCACAGAAAATTTCTTTGAGCTTGGAGGCGACTCTTTAAAAGCAATGACACTTATCAAAAGAATTCAAAAGCATTTTAAAATAGAAATAACGCTGTTGGACTTCTTTGCGAAACCAACCATAAAAGAGCTTTCTGGTGAAATAGACATCACCTTACAAATAAGTAAACCTACTACAGAAAACGAAAAAAGAAACAACGTAATTAAAATATAAAAAAATGTTACAGCTTATAAACAAACTCAAAGAAGCTAATATTGATGTATTAGTTAAAGGGAATGATCTAGAATTACATTTTGATCAAGCCGAAATTAGTCAAGAACTATTATTGGAGCTTAAAGAAAATAAGCAAGAATTAATTGAGTTCTTAAAGAAATATAGTGCCAATGCTGAAACAAATGATATTGAAGCAGTAGCGCAAGCTGAAAACTATGAGTTATCCGACGCACAAAAAAGATTGTGGATTGTAAGTCAAACAGGAGATGCTTCAAGAGCTTACAACATGCCAACATACAAGCATGTAGATCGCGTTGATGATTTTGAAAGTTTTGAAAAAGCGTTGAGAGCTGTAGTAGAAAGACACGAAATTCTACGTACAGTATTTAGAAAAGATGAAAATGATACCATCAAACAATGGGTATTACCAACATCAGATGTAACATGCACAATTACGCAAAAAGATTTCAGTAACGAATCAGATGCACAAGCTGTAGCACTTGCGTATGCAAAAGAAGATTCATTTAAGCCTTTCGATTTAGAAAATGGACCGTTGTTTCGAGTGAACTTATTAAAAGTTTCTGATAACCATACGATCTTATACTATAACATGCATCACATTATTAGTGATGGTTGGTCTTTAGATGTATTGGCAAAAGATTTAATGTCTTTTTACCAAGCATTCAAAGCGAATACAACACCAAATTTACCAGAACTTAACATACAATATAAAGATTATGCTGCATGGCAATTAGCACAATTAGAAGGTGAATCTTTAAAAGAAGCTAAAACGTACTGGAGAAATAAATTAGCTGGAGAATTACCAGTATTAAACTTACCAACCAAGAAGTCACGTCCACTTATCAAAACATTCAACGGACGTAGCTCAAGCATGTACATCAATTCAGAAGTTGTACAAAAGCTTAGAAAATATACACAACAAGAAAAAGGTAGTGTATTTATGGGCTTATTAGCTACGTTAAATGTATTGTTGCAAAAATATACAGGGCAAAAAGACATCATCTTAGGAACAGCTTTGGCTGGACGTGATCATGCAGATTTAGAAGATCAAATAGGATTCTACATTCAAACATTAGCGTTAAGAAACCAAATTGAAGAAAATGCCACATTTGGAGAATTCTTCAATACAGTAAAAGAAACAACGCTAACAGCATACAAACACCAAGCATATCCGTTTGACAGACTTGTAAAAGACCTAAACGTAATGCGTGATGCTTCTAGAAATGTTGTCTTTGACATGATGATCACGCACCAAAATATTGGTGATAGAGATAAGAAAGCAGTTGCTAGTGTAGACATGGACGCGGTAACCGATTTAGGAGCGTGTATGGCGAAACTAGATATTTCAATCACTTTTGAAGAAGTTGGAGATTTACTTTCAATGGTAACCGTATACAATTCAGATGCATATGATAGTAAAGTGATTGAAAAGTTCATGAGAAGTTTCAAAACATTATTGAGCAATGTTGTTGAAAATCCAGCACAATCTATCAGTGAATTACAATACATTTCTGAAACAGAAGCAAAAGCATTAGTACGTACATTCAATGATACAAAAGTGACTTTTGAGTCACCAGAAACGTTTGTTGAAATGTTCCAAGCACAGGTAGCAAAAACGCCTGATGCGATTGCGTTAGCATCTAAAGGAAAAGAAATTACATATAGAGAATTAGATGAACAATCAAATCAGTTAGCAAACTGTTTAAAAGATAATTTAGACGTAGTAAAAGGCGATGTCGTTGGTGTACAAATGGATCACAGCGAATGGTTGATGATTTCTGTATTGGCAACATTAAAAGTAGGAGCAACGTATGTGCCTATCAATCCAACATTACCAGAAGCTAGCAAAGCACATATTGCAGAGGATACGCAAATGAAGTTATTAATTTCTTCAGCGTACTACGCATTTGAATTAGATTACTACGATGGAGAAACATTCATCATCGATTTAGAGTTTACAGCAGACGATTTTGAAACAACAGCTGTTGCAACAGAAATCACAAAAGATGATATAGCTTATATGATTTACACTTCTGGATCTACAGGAAAACCAAAAGGAGTAATGATTAGCAATGGTGCATTTACAAACTACTTAAACTGGTCAAAATCATACTACAGAACAGATGATTTACAGAATTTCAATTTCGGATTCTTTACATCAATCTCATTTGACTTAACAATCACAAGTATGTTCTTACCATTAGTAAGTGGAAGTACATTACAAATATTTGGAAAAAGCGCAAATGTGCTAGAAACCTTAAAAACATATTTTGAAAGCAATGTTTCTTGCATCAAATTAACACCAGCACACATCAGCTTATTGAAAGGAATGGATGTGGTAGATACTAAAGTACAAATGGCAATTGTTGGTGGAGAAGCAATGCAACAACATCATGTTGAAATCTTACGTTCTCTGAATCCTGAAATGAGAATCTACAACGAATACGGACCAACAGAAGCAACTGTTGGATGTGTAGTAAGTGAAATCAAAAATGTTGAAGATAAAATCCTAATCGGAACACCAATTGCAAACACTGAAATCTACATCTTAGACGAAAACAAAAACTTAGTTACGGAAGGTGTTGAAGGAGAAATGTACATTGGAGGAAAAGGCTTAGCGAAAGGATACTTAAACAGACCTGAGTTAACAGCAGAAAAATTCGTGCAAAGTCCTTTCAACGAAGGAGAAACACTATACAGAACTGGAGATATTGCAAAATGGGTTGACAATGGAGCGATTGATTATGTGGGAAGAATTGACAATCAAGTAAAAATCAAAGGATATCGCATTGAGCTTGGAGAAATAGAAGCAAAAATGCAGACCAAAGCAGCAATTCAACAAGCTGTAGTAACGGTATTAGATTATAATGATGAAAAAGTAATTGCAGCGTACTTTGTAGCTTCTAAAGAAACAGAAGAAGTAGACAAAGCTGAGTTGCGTGAAGCATTGAGCAGAGAATTACCATTCTACATGCTTCCGAACTATTTCATTGAAATGGAAAGAATTCCATTGACTTCAAATGGTAAAGTTGCCGTTTCAGAATTACCTGGAATTACAGAAAATGATGTGATCAAAGAAACATACATCGCACCAAATACAGAAGAAGAGAAAATACTAGCTTCTGTATGGGAAGAAATCTTAGGCAGAGATCAAATCAGTATCAAAGATAATTTCTATAATCTTGGAGGAGACTCTATCAAATCAATTCAAATTGGTTCTCGATTGAATCAATTAGGATACAAACTTGGCGTAGAGCACATGCTAAAAAATCCTGTATTGGAAGACTTAGCAAAATACTTAGAAGTAAACTTAAAAGTTGTAGATCAGTCAGTAGTTTCTGGAGAAGTAGCGTTGACACCAATCCAAGAATTCTTCTTCCAAGAACCATCAATTCCTGTAGTTGAACACTTCAATCAAACGGTATTATTAAAGAGTGAAGAAGAAGTAACTACAGAAACTTTATTACAATGTGTGGCGAAGCTTGTAGAGCATCATGATGCGTTACGTATGGTGTACAAAAATGAAGAAGAAACTTGGACGCAGACAAACAATACAATGTCTGACACGGCATATGAAGTACAATTTCACGACTTAACAACTGCAAAAGATGCGCTTGCAGAAATGCAACGTATTGGAGGAGAAATGCAATCAACCATCGATCTTGAAAATGGACCATTATTCAGAGTGGGGCACTTCAGAATGACTGATGGAGATCGTATCGCATTAATCATTCATCACTTAGTAGTTGATGGCGTATCATGGAGAATTTTATTAGAAGACTTCACTACGGTATTTGAAGCATATACACAAGGTAAAACACCAGAACTTCCATTAAAAACAGATTCATTCCAATTATGGAGTTCTAAATTACAAGTGTATGCTACAAGTGAAACAATGCAAAAAGAGCGTAATTACTGGGAAGCAGTTTGCGCACAAGAAATTGCAGCAATTCCTGTAAATGAAGAAGTAGATACGACCTTATTCAATTATGACAAAACAGTAACGTTCCAATTAGAAGAAAATGCTACAGAACTATTACTTTCTAAAGTAAACAGTGTATACAATACAGAAATCAACGATGTATTACTAACAGCTCTTGGATTGGCAATCAAAGATACATTTGGACTGGATAAGACAGTGGTAAAAATGGAAGGCCATGGAAGAGAAAACATTATTGAAAATGTAGACATCAACAGAACAGTAGGATGGTTTACTTCAGTATATCCGTTTGTAGTAGATGTTTCTGAATGTGAACTAGATACAGATGCCTTAGTACAAGTAAAAGAGGACTTACGTAAAATACCAAATAAAGGTGTTGGTTATGGAATCTTAAAGTACTTAACATCAGATTTTACAGCAAACATTCAACCATCAATTGTATTTAACTATCTAGGAGATTTTGGAGCGACGCAAGAGAATTTTGAAGATAAAAAATTACAGCAAGCATTTGAAAGTATCGGAGCAAGTATCGCAGACGAAAACGGAAGTGACACATTATTGAATATCTACGGAATGATTGGTTCAGGTCAATTACAGATCTCCTTAGATTATCAAAATGAAAGCATCGATACTGAAAAAGTAGCTGCATTGATGGATACCTACAAAATGTATCTGTCTAAATTGATCTACGAAGTATCAAAAGAAGAGACAACATATTTAACGCCGTCAGATGTAACCTATAAAGGGTTATCAAGAGCAATTTTATCTGAATTAAATACTGAAAACACATTAGAAGATGTATACGAATTATCGCCACTACAACAAGGTATGTATTACCACTGGAAAGCAGATGAGTCTATATCACAGTATTTTGAGCAATTAACATACAGACTTAGAACAAACGTATTACCAGTTGAAGCAGTAGAAAAAGCATACCAAGAATTAGTATCTAGACACACAATTCTACGTACCAGTTTCACAGAAAAATACGGAGATACATTATTACAAATCGTTCATAAATCGGTAGATGGAACGTTTGTATTTGAACAGTTTGATGGAGAAGCAACAGAACAAAACATTGAAGCGTATGTAAAACAAGCAAAGATGGCAGACAAAGCGAAAGGGTTCAATCTTGACAATCCATCGCAAATGCGCTTAACGCTATTACAATTAAAAGAAAACACATACGAATTCATCTGGAGTTTCCACCATATTCTAATGGATGGTTGGTGTGTAAGTATGTTGATCAATGAGTTCTATCAAATATTAAACGGATTCATCAATGAAGAAGTAGTATCCTTACCAAAACCATTACCATATTCAGACTATATCAAATGGCTGGATAATGTAGACAAAGAAAAATCATTAAGCTATTGGGATACTTATGTAAGTGGATATAGTGACATTGCAAAAGTTCCTTTTGAATTACAAGAAAAAGACGATAGTGCATTCACAAAAGTAGTAGAAACACTTACGTTAAAGAATGAAACTTTCCAACGTGTAAAACAAGTATGTAGCTCGTTAGAAATTACGCAAAACACATTCATTCAAGGAGTTTGGGGGTATCTTTTATCAAAATACAACAATACGAAAGATGTTGTTTTTGGAACAATTGTTTCGGGTAGACCAACTGATTTAAGAGGCGCTGAAAATATGATCGGACTCTTTATCAATACAATTCCTGTTCGTGTAACGTATTCAGCAGATGATACACCAGAAAGCTTATTGAAAAAATTACAAGTAGCTGCGGCTGATGGAAACTCACATCACTATGTTGGACTTTCAGAAATCTTGTCACGTCAAACATCTATAGAAAACTTTATCAATCATATTTTAGTATTTGAAAATTATCCATTACAAGATACTATCAAAGAAGAATTGGAAAGTTCAAAATCTGCTGCAATTCAGCTAGAAATTGAAGCAATGGATGTCGCGGAACAGAGTAACTACGATTTTGAAATCATCGTAGTGCCAGAACGTGCAGGGTTAAGTGTGAAATTTGAATTCAATACTCATAAATACGATGCTGAATTAATCAAAGATTTGTCAAATCACTTTGCAATAATCGTTGATCAATTCTGTGACGATGCAACACAATCTTTAGAAGAGATCACATTTATCTCTGAGGAAGAAGAAGCGAAATTATTATTCGAATTCAACGATGCAAAAGTAGCATATCCAGCTACAGCAACAATTGACGAATTATTCACAAAGCAAGCAACAGAAACACCAGATGCTATTGCAGTTTCATATAACGAAACACAACTAACATATAGTGAACTAGAAGCAAGATCAAATCAATTTGCAAACTTCTTACAAACGCAATACAACATCGAAAAAGGAGATGTAGTTGCCATATTATTAGAAAGAAGCGAAAGTTTACCAGCAGTTATTTTAGGAACATTAAAAGTAGGAGCAACGTACTTGCCATTAGATCCTGAATATCCGCAAGAACGAATTGATTATGCACAGCAAGATAGCAACTTCAAAGTAGCAGTTACAGAAGAAGTATTAAATACATTCAAAGCAGAAGAAGCCTTAAGTACGGAGCGAGTTACGGTAGATACAACTGCAGAAGATTTAGCGTACATTATGTACACTTCAGGTTCTACAGGAACACCAAAAGCCGTAATGATTCCACATCAAAGTGTAGTGCGTTTGGTAAAATCAGCAAACTACTATGAATTCGCTAGCACAGACAAATTGATCTCAACAGGAGCGTTTTCATTCGATGCTACAACATTCGAATATTGGGGAATGTTACTCAACGGAGGAGAATTGATTCTTTGCGATCAAGATACATTGCTACAAAACACTGCATTGCAAAATGAAATTCGTACAAGAGAAGTGAATGTCATGTGGTTTACAGCTGGTTGGGGAAATCAGTTAATTGATGACAACATCGAAATCTTTGAAGGATTACAAACAGTATTGCTTGGAGGAGAAAAATTATCTCCTAAACATATTCAAAAACTAAGAAGTACATATCCAACACTTCAAATTGTAAACGGATATGGTCCAACGGAGAATACAACATTTTCATTAACGTATGACATCAAAGAAGTTTCGGATATCATTCCAATCGGAAAACCGATCAGTAACAGTACAGCATACATCCTAAATGAAAAACTACAATTGCAACCAGTTGGTGTAATTGGAGAAATATACTTAGGTGGTGACGGACTGGCAAAAGGATACTTAAACGATGCTGAAAAAACAGCCGCAAAATTCATAGACAATCCATACATCAAAGGAGATCGTATCTATAAATCAGGTGACTTAGGAATGTGGCTTCGAGATGGAAACATTCTCTACATGGGAAGAAATGACAATCAAGTAAAAATTAGAGGTCATAGAATTGAACTTGGAGAAATTGAGCAAGTATTACAAACACAAGCAACCATTTCACAAGCAGCAGTTACAGTAAAAACAGTTGACAAAGACAAAACGATTGTAGCGTATATACTTCCAGAAAGTGGAACGGTAGATAAAGAAGCATTGAAAAATGATTTGAAACAATTGCTACCAGAATACATGATTCCTAATCACTATGTAGAAGTGACGGAAATGCCACTGAATGCAAATGGTAAAGTAGATTACAAAGCCTTACCAGAATTAAAAGAAGTAGATATCATCCGAACGGAATATGTAGCGCCAACTTCAGAAACAGAGCAGAAACTAGTAGATATATGGCAAAACCTATTACAACTAGAACAAATTGGAATCAAAGACAACTTCTTTGACTTAGGTGGACACAGTATCAAAGCTATCAAAATGAGCCACGATATCAGTACTGTATTTGAACTTGATGTAAGTATCAAAAACATATTTGTATATCCAACAATTGAGCAGTTAGCTGCACAAATTGAAATCGCTAAAAAACAGCAAGAAGCAATTACTTCAAACACAGAATTAAACGAAATCGAAATATGATAGATTTTATCAAAAATCTTTCTGATCAAGGCATATATCTCCACTTAAAAGAAGGAAAACTAAAACTTTCTTTTGAGGGAGATATCAACCCTGATACTTTACAGGAGGTAAAAGCAAGAAAACAAGAGATCATAACATATCTTGAGAATCATAGCTTTAAAACTGCTTCAGAAGAAAAAATTGAAGCAGCAGCATTTTCTCCAGATCGTAGCTACCCGATCTCTGACGCGCAACGTAGACTTTGGGTTTTGAGTCAATATGACGGCGGATCTTCAGTGTACAACATCCCAACAAGTATTCCTTTACGTGGCGAATATGATATTGAAAGTTTCAAAAGAGCAGTTGATGCTGTAATTGAACGCCATGAAATATTACGTACAGTTTTTAGAGAAGACGAAAACGGAGATGTAAAACAATGGGTTTTAAATAGAGAAGACATAAACTTTGACATACAATTCAAGGATTTTAGAAACGTAATCAACAAAGCAGTTACCGTAGAAAACTTTATTGTTGAAGATTCTTTCAAAGAATTCGATTTGGCAAACGGACCGTTATTACGTGCAACACTTATTCAAACCTATGACAAAGAATATGTATTCTACTATAACATGCATCACATTATTAGTGATGGATGGTCGATGGAAATCTTACGAAAAGATATCTTAGTATACTACGAAGCATTTGTAACCAATACAACGCCAGCAATTACAGACTTAAGCATTCAATACAAAGACTATGCATCATGGCAGTTGGCACAATTAGAAACAGAAACTTTCCAAAAACATAAAAGTTATTGGCTAGACAGTTTATCAGGAAAATTGCCTGTGTTAGATATGCCAAGTACAAAGCTAAGACCAAAAGTACAGACATATAACGGAAATTTACTCAACACATTCATTGACACAGAAACCAGCAAACTTTTAAAAGAATATTCTCAAAAGAATGGCGGAAGTTTGTTTATGAGTTTGTTAGCAGTTTTCAAAGTCTTACTATACAAATACACGAATCAAAAAGATATCATCATTGGAAGTCCTGTTGCAGGAAGAGAACATACTAACTTGCAAGATCAAATAGGATTTTATGTAAATACCTTAGCGTTTAGAAACCAAATAGAACCGACAGAAAGTTTCAACACGTTTTACCAACGTATCAAACAAAATACACTAGAAGCTTATAACCATCAAATGTATCCATTTGACAGATTGGTGGAAGATTTAAAAATTAAAAAAGATGTCACCAGAGGTACAATATTCGATTTAATGATGGTACTTCAAAACAATGGAGACAATAATCAAGTAAAACTAAACTATACAGAAGAACAATTAAACAAAGTAATTGAAGTCGGAAACACCAGAGCAAAATTTGATCTTTGCGCCACGTTTGAAGAAATGGGCGTAAATATCTCATTTGATTTTGAATACAACACAGATGTATACGATAGAGAAATCATTGAAAGAATGATGCAGCATTACAAGCAATTGATGCATTCTTTATTGTCACAACCTGATGCGAGTATTTCTCAAATAGATTTTGTCTCGGAAGAAGAAAAACAAGTACTCATCTCTGTATTCAATAATACGAAAGCTGATTATCCAACAAACAACACGATTGTAGATGTATTCAAAGCACAAGCACAAAAAACACCAGACAATATTGCACTTGTATTTGAAAATCGTCAGCTTACCTACAGACAACTAGATGAAAAATCGAATGCGCTAGCACACTTCTTACTAGAAAACTACGAAATACATAATGAAGATTTTATTTCAATTCAACTAGACAGATGTGAATGGATGATCGTAGCAATTCTTGCAGTACTAAAAACAGGAGCAGCGTATGTTCCAGTACAACCAGATTATCCGCAAGATCGTATCGATTACATAGAAAAAGATACACAATGCAAAGCAATAATTAATGAAGCATTACTAAACCAATTCCAAGCGCAAAAATACAGTTCAACTGCTGTAAATGTTCAGGTAGAACCAAACAATCTAGCATATATCATTTACACATCTGGAAGTACAGGAACGCCAAAAGGAGTAATGATTGAACACAAAACAGTCATCAATCTAGCGTATGCGCAAGTCCAGGAATTCGGAATCACAACAGATGAAAACATCTTACAATCATCAAGCATTACATTTGATGCTTCTGTAGAACAAATATTCATCGCATTACTAAGTGGTGCAAAATTGAGCATTGCAAGCAAAGCTTTATTATTAGATACAGAACGTTTAGCTGATTATATAGAAGACAATCGTATCACACACATTCACAGTGTACCAAGTTTCTTAAAACTAATTCCAAGAAGAAAATACAGTGCTTTAAAAAGAGTCATTTCTGGAGGAGACAATTGCTCTATAGAATTAGCAAAATCTTGGGCGAGAAACACAGTGCGATTTTACAATGAGTATGGACCAACAGAAACTACGGTAACAGCAATTGAATCTTACTACACAAAAGATCTAGCAACGAAACGTGGTGATATGCCTATTGGAAAACCACTGCCAAACTATCGTGTATATATTTTAGATGAATTCTTAAATATGTCACCTACAGGCGTTACTGGTGAAATTTGTATCAGTGGAGATGTGTTGGCAAGAGGTTATTTAAACTTACCAAAAGTTACTGCAGAAAAATTTATAGAGAATCCTTTTGAACGAGGCAAGAAACTCTACAAAACAGGCGACTTAGGAAAGTGGATGCCAGATGGTAGTATTGAGTTCATCGGAAGAAAAGACAACCAAGTAAAAGTTAGAGGGTATCGTATTGAACTTGGAGAAATTGAGCATGTGCTAACACAAATTGAATCAATTGACTCAACAATAGTACTCGCAAAAGAAACACTCACAGGAGAAAAAGAATTAGTCGCTTACTTTACTTCAGAAACAGAATTCACTTCTGAAGAATTGCGTGACGAGTTAAGCAAAAAGTTACCAAACTACATGCTTCCTGCATATTACGTACAACTTGAAGAATTTCCATTAACAGCAACAGGAAAAATAGATCGTAAAAATCTACCAAATCCTAAAAACTTAAAACTTTCTAGCGGTAGCGAATATGTAGCACCTAGAAACGAAATGGAAGAAAAAATAGTTGAAATCTGGAAAGAAGTATTACATCTAGATAAAGTTGGTGTTAAAGAAGATTTCTTCTTGTTAGGAGCGAGTAGTTTAAAATCAATTCGTTTGGTAAATATCTATAACAAAGAGTTCGGCGTAAAAGTATCGTTAAAAGATATATTCAGCCACTCAGATATTGCATCACATGTACGCTTGATTAAATCGTCAAAACAACAAAAGTTTATCGAAATTGAAAAAGTAGTAGAAGCGAAAAACTATCCGATTTCTTTTGAGCAAAAACGAATCTGGTTGCTATCGCAAGATGAAAAAGCTTCTATTGCGTTCAACATGCCAACAACCTTAGAGTTTGAAGGCGAAATGAATCTTGAATTCTTCAACAGAGCAGTTTGGAAAGTATTAGAAAGACACGAAGTACTGCGAACGGTTTTCAAAGAAGAACAAGAAGGCGACGTAAAACAATGGATCATTCCAATTGAAGATTTTAGATTTAAAATAGATTATAAAAATTTACAAGAAGAGAAATACCAATTCACTGATGTAGAAGCGTATCTAAAAGCAAAATTCTACACACCTTTTGATCTGCAAAATGGACCATTAGTACGTGTTGGGTTTTTACAGTTAGAACCAAATAAATTCATCCTTTACTATTGCATGCATCACTTAATCAATGACGGCGTATCGATGGAAGTTTTAGGTGATGAAGTTTCAAGATATTATCAACTGCTTGAAGATGGAAAAGCAATCAAAGAAGAGCCATTACGTATTCAATATAAAGACTATGTAGCTTGGCAATTAAAGATGTTTGAAACCGATGCAGTCAATGATATTTCTAACTATTGGAAAGAAACTTTCCAAAATGAGGTTTCCAAAGTAAGATTCCCATTTGAGAAGAAAAGACCAGAGAACTTTCAGTCAAATGGAAACATCATACAATTTGATCTTCCAAGAGAAATCAAAAATGGATTCCAAGAAATTTCAACAACATCAGAAGGAAGTATGTACATCTCTTTTGTATTTCTAGTAAATACACTGATGTATCAATATCTCGGAGATCAAAACATCATGGTAGGTTCATCGTTCTCAACCAGAACACACGAAGAACTCAGCAAACAAATTGGTTTCTACGTAAACAATCTACCAGTAGTCGCAGAAGCAAATGCAAAGTTAACCTTACGAGAATTTTATAATCAAATCAAAAACACAGTATTAACGATCAATTCAAATTCATGGTATCCACTAGAAAAAGTAATTGAAGATGCCAAGTATACCTATGATTCGTCATACTCAGGACTGTTCAATGTATTGGTAGAATATCACAGTAAAAATGTAGCAGCAACAATTACAGAAGCAGAAGCATTTTACAACGAACCAGAATATACATACAATGTTCCTTGTCAGTTTGACTTATCCATGGAATTCTTTGAAAACGATCAAAAAATCACCTGTGTATTAACCTATAACAATACGCTTTACGAAGAATCTCAGATAGAACTTTTAAAAGACAGATTCGTAAAAATTGCCGAAACACTTACAGATCGTAAAGATGAATTTCAAGCATTAACACTTGGGGCATTTGATTATGAAGACGCTTTTGAACCAGAAATGAGTTTTTCTGATGAACTATTCGCGTCGCTAGAAGAAAATTTCTAATCACAACAACTTACATAAAAATTGATGCAGTCATTCATGAAATGACAAGGGAATTCTTTCGCATAAAAGGAAGAAAATTTATTAACTACAAAAAGCTAAATCATTATGATTAAACCATTAATTCATTCGATGGCTGTGTGTCCAGATATGACAAAAACATATCCGAAAATCACACATGGAAAGGGTATCTATTTGTATGATACCAATGGGAAAAGGTATTTAGACGGTTCTTCTGGATCTTCTTCAGTGTCCAACATTGGTCACGGTAGAGAAGAAATGGTGGAAATCATGTCCGATCAAATATCAAAAATTACAGTATTGCCTACACATGCTTTTAACAGCGATGTTGTAGAAGGTTATCTGCAAAGACTAACAGAGTTTGCACCAGAAGGATTTACCAAAGCTTGGACCGTAATGAGCGGAACAGAAGCGGTAGAAAACGCAATCAAGTTAGCATTACAATATCACCAATTACGTGGTGATAATGCGCGTTTCAAAATCATTTCAAGATGGAATACTTACCACGGGAATTCAGTATTTACTCTGGATGTAGGAGGAATGAAAATGCGTCGTGGATTATACGAGCAATGGCTACACAACTTCCCGCATATTTCTCCAGCGTATTCGTACAGAAAACCTGCAGATCTAAGTGAAGAAGAATACACACAAGAACTATTAGAAGAGTTTGAAAATAGCATTGTCAGAACTGGTCCAGAAACAGTAGCAGCATTTATAGCAGAACCCGTAATTGCAGCAGCAATGGGCGCAGTGCTACCACCGAAAAACTATTTCAAAGGGATCAAATATATCTGTGAAAAATACGGAATCTTATACATCTCTGATGAAATCTTATCAGGATTCGGTAGAACAGGAGAAAACTTCGGAATCTCAAACTTCGGAATTACACCAGACATCATTGCAGCAGGAAAAGGAATTAGTGGAGGATACTTCCCGCTTTCAGCAGTGATTGCTTCAGAAAAAGTAGTACAACCATTAATTGATACCAAAACAGCATTCTTAGGCGGACACACATTTGCATGTAACCCAATGGGCGCTCGTGTTGGAAATCAAGTATTAGACATCATGAAACGCGAACAATTAGTAGCGCGCTCTAAATTCATGGGGAAACTATTCAAGCAAAAACTAGAAACACTATACGAATTTGACATCGTAGGTGATGTACGCGGTGTGGGATTACAATGTGGAGTAGAATTGGTACAAGACAAAGTGACCAAAGCACCATTCCCACCAGAAATGAAACTCTCTAAGAAAATTGGCGAAAAAGCCATTGAAAAAGGAGTAGTACTGTATCCAGGAAGTGGATCAGTAGACGGCAAATCAGGAGATCATATCCTTGTAACACCACCATTAACAATAAATGAAGAACAATTAGACGAAATCGTAGATGTAATGAGAGACTGCATTAAAGAAGTAGTTTCTGAATCTAAAAAACTTACAGTATAAAATGGACAGAGAGGCAATCTTACGAAAGGCAAAGACAGAAGAGTTTTGGTCAAAAAATATGCAAGAAATTGCAGGACTGAACGCATCTTCTTTCTTTGGAGGAATACAATTGAGAGAGGAAAAGGGCAAAACAAGCTTAAAAGTAAACTTAAGTGTCACAGATGTTGCAGAAGTAAAAAGACTGTGCAACAATTCTGAGGTGTTACTTTATAACTATTTTTTAAATGTTATAAGCAAGTTATTAATTGATTACAAAGAAGTCCCTTTTTTCCTTTCTCCATTACATCAATTCCAACAATTTAAGAATAGCGATAAAATCTTTTTTATCAAGCCTGAGATTCATTCAGAGGAACATTTTAAACAACTGTTTTCTACCCAAAAGAACGCACTAGCTAAACAAATAAAATATGTGCTTTCTTGGGAAGAAATAACAGCTTTAGTAGAAGATGCAAACACACTGAATAACCTCTCACAATTTGGTTTTGTGGTTAACACCAAAGAGATAGCAACGGAACTCGAGGCAAATGTAAACACACTTTTTCAGTTTGTATTAAACGAGGAAAGTCCATATTTACAAATACAAGTAAAAGGTGAAATGTATGCGCCGAGAGTTCTGGAGTTATTCGGAGAAAACTTCAATGCCTTACTAAGCGAAGTCCTAGCTAAAACTTATGAGCCAGTTAAAAACTTACAAAGAACTGGAGCTACTGAACAACGTATTTTAGAAAGCATCAACTTGCCAAGAACGTATTTTTCATTAGAGAAGAATACCTTAGAATTGATTGATGAGCAATCAAAACTATATACTGATAAAGTTGCTTTACAACACAACGATCAAACTGCTACCTATGGTGAGTTAGCATTAAAATCAAATCAGATTGCAGCATTTTTGGTAGACAAATACAATACGCAGAAAGATCAACTTTTTGGAGTAATGTTATCTCGATCTATCGGAATGGTCGAAGCAATCTTAGGTGTGTGGAAAGCAGGAAGCGCGTATGTGCCAGTGGGTACAGAATTACCAGATGAAAACGTAGCACAAATCATTGAAAATTCAGAATTCAATGCAATCATTACTGATGATGAAAAGGTAGTTGCGCAATTAGCAAGATTAAATGCAAACGTACCAGTAATTCACTTAAAAAAGGACGCTGAAACAATCGCATCGTATGCAACAGACGCATTACAAATTCAAATTGATGATAATGATTTAGCGTATGTAATCTACACAAGTGGATCCACAGGAAAACCAAAAGGTGTAATGATTGAACATATCGGAATGTTAAATCACATGGGCGCTAAGATTACCGAAATGGGCATTACAAAAGAAAGTATCGTTGCTCAAAATGCACCACATACATTTGATATTTCAGTATGGCAATTATTTGCACCATTAGTAATTGGAGCAACAGGTGTTATTTATGACAACGAAACCATCATCGACATCAAAGAATTTGTATCTCGATTAGAAGAAGATCAAATCTCAATCCTAGAATTAGTACCATCGTATTTGTTGGAAATGTTATACCACATTGAACAACAAGAAGCAAACATACAATTAGCCTTTACCATCTTAATTTTAAACGCGGAAACGCTTACAAAATCAATGGTAGAACGTTGGTTGACTTTATATCCAAAGATTCCAATTGTAAATACGTATGGAGCTACGGAAGTATCAGACGATACATCACATTATGTAATGAGCGAAGTACCAACAAGTTATTCGGTGCCAGTGATGGATTTTCCAATTCAAAACTTTGAAGTACACATTGTAGACGAAAACTTTAGAAAAGTACCTATCGGTGTACAAGGAGAAATTTTATTAGCTGGACCATGTGTTGGACGTGGATATTTCAACAATCCTGAGCGTACAGCAAAAGCTTATTTGCAAGGGCCAATCGAAGGCGTAACCAACTGTGAAAGAGTTTACAAAACTGGAGATTTAGGACGCTACATGCCAGACGGAACGATGGAATTTATAGGTCGTAATGACAATCAAGTAAAAATCTCAGGACACAGAATAGAGTTAGACGCTATTGAAAATATCACTGCAGGAATAGAAGGCATCAAAAATGCAAAAGCAGTAGCGCATGTAGATAAACAGTTTATCGCTTTATACTATTTGTCAAACACTACTGTAGATAAATCGATCATAGAAGAAACGATTTTACAGAAACTACCAAAATACATGTTGCCGTCTGCCATTATACACATGACAAACTTTCCATTGACAACCAATGGGAAAATCAACAAGAAAGCATTGCCAGACCCAACACAATACTTACAAAATGATACAACTGTTTACGTAGCGCCAGAAACCGCAACACAAGAAAAAGTAGCGGCAATCTGGTCGGAAGTATTAAATGTAGAAAAAGTAGGATTGAACGATCACTTCTTCGAATTAGGAGGACACAGCTTAAAGTTGATGCGCTTAAAGAACGAATATCATAAAGAATTTTCAGTAAACATCAAAATCAAAGAATTCTTTGAAAGTCCAACATTGAGAGCACATGCAGATATCATCGAAGCTGGAGAAAACGATGTGTACGAAGCCATTGAAAACGTACCAGAAGCTGAAAACTATGAAGTTTCAAACGGTCAAAAACGTTTGTGGATTGTAAGTCAAATACCAAACGCTTCTTCTGCGTACAATATGCCATACAGAGTATATTTAGACGGAAGCTACAACGTAAACAATCTTGAAAAAGCAATCTATGCAACGATAAACAGACACGAAACTTTACGAACAGTTTTCAAAGTAGATGAAAATGGTGAATTAAGGCAAGTCATCAAATCGGTAGAAGAAATCAACTTTAACATTACACGATTAGACTTTAGAGAAATCAAAGACATTCCAGGTGCTGTAGACGAATATATTACACATGATACACACAGAATGTTCGATTTGGAAAACGGACCATTATTCAGAGCAACATTGATCCGAACTACCGATGAAAATTATGTGTTCTATTACAACATTCACCACATTATTGGTGATGGTTGGTCTACCAAAGTATTAGTAGATGATATAATGCGTTACTATGAAGCATTCCAAAGTGGAGACGAAGTTGAAATTCCAGCATTGACCATTCAATACAAAGACTATGTAAACTGGGAAAACCAACAAGTTGCTTCAGGAAAATACCAAAGACATCAAAACTATTGGACAAAACAATTCTCAGGAAAAATTCCACAAATAGAATTACCAGAGCAGAAAAAACGACCAGTAACACGTTCGTACGCAGGATATGCACTCGGAATATATATCTCTGAAGAAAACACAAGCAAGTTGAAAGACTTCTGCAACGAACAAGGCGGAAGCTTATTCATGGGAATGTTAGCCGCATGGAACGTATTACTTCATAAATACACTAAAGAAACAGATATCATCATTGGTTCGCCAGTCATAGGAAGAGAGCATGACGATTTAAAGAATCAAATAGGATTCTACATGAACACACTTGCATTGCGAAACACAATCAATCCGAATGATGATTTTAATACAGTGTTCCAAAACGTAAAACGAAATACACTTGAAAGTTACGATCATCAAATGTATCCTTTTGATGCCATTGTAGAAGATATTGACTTACAAACAGAACGCAACAGAAATCCACTCTACGATATTATGTTTTCATACCACAATATCGAAGAACGCAACGAAGTACAAGCATTTTCAAAAGATGTGATTGACTTAGGATTTGTAAAAGCAAAAATCGATTTGCTAATCAACGGAATGGAAGTAGGCAACCAATTATACTTAGAAATCAACTACGATAGTGACCTTTTTGAGATGAGCATGATGAAGCGATTATTACGCAACTACAATCAGTTGTTATCGGAAGTGCTTTCAAACACATCGGAAAGCATTCAAACAATCAAGTATCAAACAGAATCAATCAAACAATTCAAAAAGAACAATCTTTTAAAACTTAAAAGTATAAAAGCAAACGCGATATGAGAGATCAATTATTAAAACTAAGAAATATGAGTGCTGTGCAAACGCTTAGCGCTGATGTAGTGAAGACCTCTTTTCTAGATAATGGATTGAATTTTCCATTAGTGTTAGAGTCTACTATGAGTGATGTAATCCTTGAAAAATGGATGGTTGATAATAGAGCAGATTTTGAAACAAAACTTCGAAAACATGGAGGAATATTATGCAGAGGATTCAATATTGATACGGTAGAAAAGTTTCAAAGCTTAATGGAAAAATTTCCAAGCGAACTTTTAGACTACGCATTCAGATCTTCACCACGATTTGAAATCACAAACAATGTATATGTCTCTACTACGTATCCACCAGAGGAAATCATCAATATGCATAGCGAAAGCTCGTATGCACCAACACATCCAAGTAGAATTGTGTTTTGCTGTATCATCGCTGCAGAAGAAAGAGGAGAAACGCCAATTGCGGATAATCGATTAATTCTAAAACACATGAGCGATGAACTAAAACAAAAGTTCATGGAAAAAGGTGTACAGTACAGACGCTACTTAAACAGCTTTATGGGACTTGGTTGGGAAGAAGTATTCCAAACGGAAGACAAAGCAACGGTAGAGGCAGAGTGCAAAAAGAATGGAATGGACTTTACATGGGTAAGCGATAAAGAATTGGTGCTTACTTGGACGAAAAAAGCCATTTGGGAACATCCAGTAACTGGAGAATTGGCTTGGTTCAATCACAGTTTATTCTTCAACAAATACATGTTGCCAGAATCAATCCTAAACACGGTAGAGAACGACGATCAATTACCAAACAATACATTCTTTGGAGATGAAACACCAATCTCAAAAGAAGAAATAGAAGAAATCAAAAACGCTTACAAAAAATCAACAATCATGTTTCCTTGGGAAGAAGGAGATGTATTGTTCTTAGACAATATGTTAGCGTCACATGGAAGAAATTCATACAAAGGAGAACGTAAGATTATAGTTTCCATGTCATAGAAAAAATCAAGTAGTATTTAAGCATTCATTCAAAACTTACAACAACTAAAACATATATACATTATGGCTTCAAATGTCACAGAAAATATAGATGGATATGAATTTTCTGATAATCAGAAAAGATTATGGAATGTAGCAAAAGAACAGCTTTCTGCATTCTACAACCAAATGGTAGTAACATTGCAAGAAAACAAGACCTCAGCAGAAGTATTACAGGCAATACGCACTGTATTCAAAGCACATGAAGTATTCACGTTTAGAGCGCATAACAACTATCAATATTACTATCCAGTTCAATATCAATTCGATCAAGAATTTGTTGATTACAAGGAAGTAGATGGAAATTCTACTACAGCAGAAACAGACATCAAAAACTACTTAGCGTCGCCTTTTCAACCATCAGAAAATGCAGCAGTACGTTTTTGCTTTACCATGGAAAACAACTTTGTAAAAACAATTCATATCCGATTGTTTAGTTTATGGGGCGATACGTATAGTATGTTGTCTTTGGCAGAACTAATGACTGCGCTTTTAAATACTACAGAAAATGCAAATACAAATGCTGATGCAATTCCATACATCAACTATGCAGCTTGGCAAAATGACTTAATCAAGAATCCTGAAGATGATGCAGTATCATTTTGGAGAACCTATGCAGATGAAAAAGGAAAAACAGTAATTCCTTTTCAAAGAACAAGCACGGAAACATTTTCTCCAAGAAGAACACAAATTGCAGTAATTGAAGGAAATGCGAAGCAACAATTAGAAGCCTTGTGTGCAGAGAAAAATGGAACACTTTCGGATGGATTATTTTTCCAATACCTGTCGTTTTTAGCAACGTTTACCAAAGAAAATGTGACAGTTGGTTATGTGCAAAATGATCGTACGTATGATGAGCTTAAAGATACACTTGGATTAGTTAATAAAACATTGCCGGTAACGCTTGAAACAGCTAAGATTCTTGAAAATAGAGAAATCAACACGATTCAAAATCAAGTAGAGCAAGTGACAAATTGGTCAGATTATTACACGATCAAAAAAGACGATCCGCAACAATGTTTTAACTATTCATTTGAATGCATTCCTGCAAATAATACAACAGAAGTTGTTGATGTATACTCTGTTCAGAATAGCTTCAGAGTAAAAGTAAGTTGTGTAGTATTGACTGATAAAATTGTGGTAGACGCGTATTTCGATACTGGATACTATTCAGAAGATGCCATTGCAGTCATGGAAGCACAATTAAGAAAGCAGTTCACAAGTAGAACACGTGCACTTAGTACGATAGAAAGAACAATCATAGATGCAGCGAACAATACTTCTCGCTCATTTGAAACATACAATGCAATCACAGATGTAATTGATGCACAAGCAGCTAAAAACCCTAGAGCTATTGCAATTGCCTACGATTCTATTCAGTACAGTTATGAAGAATTACAAGAAAAAGTAAACAAACTTGCCAATCACTTAGTGAATCAATATGGTGTCGCTAAAGGTGATGCGGTTTGTATCTTATTAGAAAGATCAGAATCGTTTGTAGTAAGTTTATTAAGTGTGATGAAAATTGGAGCATACTATGTGCCAATCAGTAAAGAATATCCACTTGAAAGAATCCGATTCATTTTAGAAGATACTGCATGCAAGTTATTACTAACAGATGTCGAGGTAGCAGCAGGTGATGAAGCAATGCAAGTAGCAGTCTTCAATCCTGAATTGGAAAAAGTATACAAAGATGAAGCACCAACGTTTGAAACACATGTACAAAGCACAGATACTGCATATTGCATTTACACAAGTGGTTCTACAGGAAATCCAAAAGGTTGTTTAATCTCTCACGAAAACTTATTGAACTATGTTTCTTGGGCAAACCAATATTACTTTGAGAATACTGACTATGGAAATTGGGGATTCTTCACGGCAGTATCATTCGATTTAAGTGTCACATCAATCTTTACAAGTTTAACAAGAGGGAAAAGATTGACGATCGAAAAAGAAGGAATGCACATTGCAGAGTTGCTAAAGAAAAACTTCGAAGATCCTACCGTAGACACATTGAAACTAACACCAGCGCATCTTTCATTATTAGCAGAATTAGATATTCAAAATACAGCAATCCGAGTACTAATCTGTGGCGGTGAGCAATTAACGCAACAACAAGTAAATATTGTAAAAGGAATCAATCCAGAAATTAGATTATTTAACGAATACGGACCAACAGAAGCAACGGTTGGATGTATCACAAAAGCAGTAGAAGCTGAAGAAAAAGTGTACATCGGAAAACCAATCGCTAACATGTCTGTTGCCATTGTAAACGATCAAAATGAAGATTGTGAAATTGGCGCTACTGGAGAATTAATTCTTTCAGGAGCAGGAATCAGCAAAGGCTATTTAAATAGAGAAGACATTACAGCTGAGAAGTTTTTAAATGAACTACAAGGTGAATCAGGAAGATACTATAGAACAGGCGATCTAGCACGTTGGACAGCTGAAGGCGAAATTGAATTCTTAGGAAGAATTGATGATCAGGTAAAGATCAGAGGCTATCGTATTGAATTAGCCGAAATCGAAAACTGTCTATCACAATTCGAACTCATTGATGAAGCGGTTGTGATCATTCGCGAAAATGAAGCTTCAGAAAAAGAAATCGTAGCCTATGTTCGAGCAAAGGAAACATTGAATGCAGCAACCATTCAAGATTACCTTTCGCAACGCATTCCAGAATACATGTTACCTGAACACTATGTACAACTTGTAGCATTCCCATTAACAATCAATGGAAAAGTAGATAGAAAAGCGTTGCCTGAACCTTATGGAATGACTTTAGGAAGCGGCGCTGAATACAGAGCAGCAAGTACAGAAACCGAAGAAACACTTGTAGCACTTTGGGAAGAAATCTTAAAAAGAGAACAAATTGGAGTGGATGATAACTTCTTCTTGATAGGAGGAAACAGTTTAAAAGCAATGACAGTTATCAATCATATCCAAAAATCATTTGAGGTAAAACTACAGCTTAAGGACTTCTTTGAATCTGCAACCATTGCAGAAGTAGCGGAGCAAGTAGACGGATTAATCGTATTACAATCGCTCAAAGGAGAAATGAATTCTGAAAAAGAATTTGAAAGCGAAATCATATTATAAAGACAGCACCACCATGTATACATTATTAAAAATATTAGTAGCAAATAACATTCACCTTTCTGCAGAAAACGGAAACTTGAAAGTAAAATTTGATGGTAAAAAATTACCACAAGACTTACTTTCAGAAATCAAAGCTAATAAAGAAGCATTGATTGCATATCTTTCTCAGGAAGATGCAACGTCAAACGCGCAGATTGAAAAAGCGCCAGCAAATGTTTCGTATCCTTTGTCTTCTGCACAAAGAAGGCTGTGGATTTTACATCAAGTAGATCCAGGTGCAGTAGCTTACAACATGGCAGGACAAGCAACGCTTGACGGATCGTATAATCTTGAAAACTTTGAACGCGCAATCAATGCCACAATTGCACATCACGAGATTTTAAGAACGGTTTTTAGAGTAGATGAAAATGACGAAGCTAGACAATGGATTTTAGCACCAGAGGCAGTAAACTTTACAATTTCTCATGAAGATTTTAGAGGTTTAGATGTGACAACTCAACAAGAGAGAGTAAGTACATACATCCAAGAAGACTCTGTAAAACCATTCGATTTTGAAAATGGGCCATTATTGAGAGCTTCAATGCTTCAAGTAGCTGATGACCAGTTTGTATTCTATTACAATATGCATCATATCATCAGTGATGGAGTGTCAATGGACAATTTGGCAAAAAACATCATGATGGCGTATACTGCGATTCAAAATGGAGAAGAAGTTGTATTGCCAGAATTACGCATTCAGTACAAAGACTATGCAGTTTGGCAATTAGCACAATTGGAAAGTGAAGCATCACAAGCAGATAAAAAATTCTGGTTGGATCAAATGACGGGAGAATTACCAACTTTAAATCTTCCATCAACAAAAAAGCGTCCTGCAGTACAAACAACTAACGGACAAAATTTGGCAACTTACATCAACAAGGAAGCAACACAACAATTCAAAGCCTTCTGTCAGCAAGAAAACGGAAGTGTATTTATGGGATTAATGGCAGTGTTGAATGTACTTTTCTACAGATATACCAACCAAAAAGACTTTATCGTTGGAACGCCAATTGCAGGTAGAGATAACGTAGATTTAGAAAACCAAATCGGATTCTATGTAAATACCTTAGCATTGCGCAATACACTTACAGAAGAGCAATCTTTTTCAGATGTATTTAGCAATGTAAGAAAGAATACCTTAGAAGCGTATGCACATCAAACTTATCCTTTCAATCAATTGATTCAGGATTTAGGAATCAAAAGAGATGTAAGCAGAAATGCCATCTTCGATGTAATGGTGACCATGCACAACTTTGATAACAGTACTGTAAATCTTCAAGTGAATGAAGATGAGGTAGATGTAATTATGGAGTACGGAACTGCACAAAGTAAATTTGACTTAGAATTAAACTTCAAAGAAGTAGATGGTCATATCTACTTAGTGGTAATTTACAATGCAGATGTGTATGAAGCTGAGATGATGAAAAACTTCATCCAACACTTTAAAAATGTATTAGAAGCAGCTACAAAAACGCCAACGGAAAGAATTGGACTTTTAGAAATGTTACAACAAGAAGAAGTAGCAGTTTTAGAAGCCTTTAATGCAACAGATTTTACCTATAACGAAGCAAAAACGGTTGTTGAATTATTTGCACAGCAAGTTGCTAAAAACCCAAATCAAACAGCATTGGTGTTTGAAGGTGAACGATTAACATTTAGAGAATTAGATGAAAAATCGAATCAAGTTGCTAATTATATTACATCATTAAACTTAAACGATACGTTAATTCCAATTTGTGTAGATCGTTCTTTTGAAATGCTTATTGGAATTTGGGGAATCTTAAAATCTGGAAACGCTTATGTGCCAGTAGATCCGACATATCCACAAGACAGAATAGACTATATTTTAGAAGATACAAAAGCAGCACAAGTTTTCTGTAACACAGCATATACAGCATTCTTTGAAAATGTTTCAGTAGTAGATTTAGATCAATTTGACTATGATGCTTTCGCGAATACTTCACCGAATGTTACAGTTTCAGAAGATCAATTAGCATACTGTATTTATACATCTGGAACTACTGGACAACCAAAAGGTGTATTAAACGCACATGAAGGATTAACGAATCGTTTGTTCTGGATGCGTGATGATTTAAACATCAACTCAGCATCTGTATTATTCCACAAAACACCATACGTTTTTGATGTATCTGTTTGGGAATTAACAATGCCATTCATCGTTGGATGTCCATTAGTAATCGCACGTCCAGATGGACATTTAGATCCAGAATATATACAAGAAACTATTGCTAGAGAAGGTGTAACATTTATTCACTTTGTACCGTCGATGTTAAATGTATTCATCGATGTAGTTTCAGGAGAAAAACTAGGAAGCTTAGCACATATTGTATGTAGTGGAGAAGCATTATCATCTGCAATTACAGAAAAAACAAAACGATTAGTTCCTAATACGGAAATCGTAAACTTATACGGACCAACAGAAGCTGCCATTGATGTAACATCTATGAGCTTAAGAGACATTGATACTGAAAAAGAAGGTGTAAGTATTGGAGTTCCTGCAGCAAACACAAAAATATATGTAGTTAATACAGACTTACAATTACAACCTGTTGGTGTTGTGGGAGAATTGCTTATTGGAGGAATTCAAGTAGCTAGAGGTTATGTAAATAAGCCAGAATTAACACGACAAAAATTTATAAAAGATCCTTTCCAAGCGGAAGGAAATGTATATAGAACAGGCGATTTAGTTCGCTGGATGCCTAATGGGACCTTAGATTTCTTGGGAAGAAAAGATCACCAAGTAAAAATCAACGGATATCGTATTGAATTAGGCGAAGTGACCAATGCGATTGAGCAATTGGATACAGTAAAGCAAGCCGTTGTTATCGTTGACGAAACGTTTGGGAATAAACGTCTTTTTGCATATGTAGTTGCAGAAACAGCAATAGAAAAGGAAGCGATCAAAAAGCAATTAAAAGAGCGTTTACCAGAATATATGGTGCCTACTGATTTTATGCAGTTGGACAGTATTCCGTTAACAATCAATGGCAAAGTAAACCGCAAAGCATTGCCTGCACCAGTAGCTACGGAAACAACTTCAAACTATGTAGCACCGCGAAATGAAAGAGAAGCAGCAATCGCAGCAATTTGGCAAGATGTTTTAGGAGCAGAAACAGTTGGTGTGTATGATAATTTCTTCTCTTTAGGAGGCGATTCTATCATCGCGATTCAATTTATTAGTAAAGCGAAAAAACAAGGAATTGCATTAAAAGTAAAAGATGTATTTGAATTCCAAACGATTGATGAATTGGCAAACAATGTAAATCATGAAACAACAATCATCAGCGAACAAGGAATCTTAGAAGGAAACTTTGGGTTATTACCAATTCAAGCATATTTCTTCGAAAAAGGATATGTAAAAGAAGATCAATACAATCAGTCTTTATTACTAACCTTACCTAAGAGCATCACCAGAGATCAATTAAATGAAGCAGTTGCTGGTGTATATCAAAAACACGACATCTTACGTACACGTTTCCAATTTGAAGAAGATCAATTCATTGGTGTATATGAAACTACAATTCCAGAAGTTGCGGAAGAAACAATTACAACAACAGAAAATGTTGGAGCCGCAGTAACGGAAATTTGTGCTTCATATCAAGAAACTTTAGATACATTTGAAGGAACAGTGGCAAGATTTGTACGAATCAACACTCCAGAAAGTGAAGAAGCAAATCGTGTATTCATTGTAGCGCATCACTTAGTAATAGATGGTGTTTCTTGGCGTATCATAGCAGATGACTTAACAGCGAACTTGCAAAAAGTTAACAACGGAGAAGCGGTAAACATCGGTGAAAAAACAACATCATTCAGACAATGGCAAGAACGCTTAACAGCGTATGCAAACAGCGAAACATTAAACGAAGAATTCGCGTATTGGAAATCAATCACTGAAAAGATAGAAGACTTACCACAAGACACAGATTTTGATGGAAAAACTACCTATCAAGAAGTAGGTTCATACACTGTAAATTTCTCGCAAGAATTAACAACAAGCTTATTAAAGGAAAGCAATCAAGCATTCTCAACAGAAATCAACGACTTATTATTAGCTGCGTTGGCAATGTCATTCTCAAAGTGGACAAACAATGACAATGTAGTCATTAGTTTAGAAGGTCATGGTAGAGAAGAATTATTTGATGATGTAGATATTACAGAAACGGTAGGTTGGTTTACATCACTATATCCTGTATTGCTTGAAAACTTCCAGGATGATGTAGAAGCAACCATCGTTCAAGCAAAAGAAAATTTAAAAGCAATCCCAAACAAAGGAATTGGATATGGAGCTTTACGTTATCTAACTGCGGACGAAAGTAAAAGAGAAAGTTTACAAGCAAATATTGAGCAAGTAATCTTCAACTACTTAGGTCAGGCAGATCAAGGAAGTTCTGAAACAGCTTCGTTATTCAACTTCACAAATGAAGGAAAAGGAGAAGACATTCACCCAGAAAACGAATTTAATGGAAGAATTACTGTTAACAGTGTAATTACAAAAGGAACCTTAAGCTTACGTTGGGATTTTGATGCCAATCGTTATGCAACAGAAAGTATAGAAACACTTGCAGAAAACTATATCCAAGCCTTAGAAACTGTTGTAAACTACTGTAAAGCACAAAAAACAACAGTAGCAACTCCAGCAGATTATGGATTAAATGGAGTATTGCCATATCAAGATTTAAGAGCGTTCAAAGCAACAATGAATGCAGAAGAAATCGAAGATATCTACCAATTAAGTCCAATGCAAGAAGGAATGTTATTCTACAGCTTGCTTAACAAAGATTCAAACGCATACATCAATCAAATCAGCCTAGACTTAACAGGTGATTTCAATTTAGAAAACTTTAAAGAAGCATGGAAACAAATCATTCAGAAGCACAGCGTTTTGAGAACGTCTTTTCACTTGGAAGGTCTTACCATTCCTGTACAGTGTGTTCACAAAAATGCGGAGCTGCCAATAACTGTCATCGATTATACCCAGAAAGATAATGTAGAAGCTGCTGTAACCGATTTTATCAATGAAGATGCAAACACTGCCTTTGAAATGGACAAAGCGCCATTATTCAGAATCACGCTGATCAAGCAAGCAACAGATAGCATCAAATTGGTATACGCAACGCATCACATCATTTCTGACGGTTGGTCAACTCCAGTAATTTTTGGTGAATACTTGGATAACTATCAAGCCTTATCAAAAGGAGAAAGCATCACCACTGAAGAAAAAGATGATTACAAAGAGTATATCAGCTATATCAGTGCAAAAAATGATGCAGAAGTAGTTCGCTATTGGAAAGAGCAATTAAGCGATCTTACATCACCAAGCTTACTACCTTTTACAGATACTTCTAAAAACCTGAACAAAACGTTTGGAAATACAAGCATGGTATTGTCTAAAGGACGCGACTATGTATTAGAATTAGAAGCATTCGCAAAAAGAAATCGTTTAACAGTAAACACTGTTGTTCAAGGAGTTTGGGCGTACTTATTATCCCAATATACAAACAGTGAAACCGTAGTATTTGGTACTGTAATCTCTGGAAGACCAACAGAAATCAAAGACATCGAAAAACGTTTGGGATTATATATCAATACAATTCCATTATGTACTTCGGTAACACAAGAAACAAATATTGTTTCGTGGTTGACAGACATTCAGAGCAATTACGCTATTTCTAGAGAAGAATATGGACATTCATCATTGGTAAACATTCAGAAGCAAAGCAATGGAGCAAGAGAATTGTTTGATAGTTTATTAGTATTTGAAAACTATCCGTTAGATGCAATTGAAAAGACGGAATCTGAAGTAACAATAAACAACTTAGAAACAAAACAGCAAAACAATTATGTACTAACAATCTCAATTGGACATGTTTCTGAAACAGGAATCAATGTAGAATACGAATACAATTCTGAAATTCTTCCAAATACGATTATTGAAATGATTAAAGGACATTTTGATACGTTATTAGAAGCAATTGTAAAGAGTGAAACTATCGGTGATTTAGAATACTTAAGTCGTGAAGAAACAGAGTTATTACTTGAAACAGTAAACAATGCAGGAACACGCAGTGCATCAACCTTATTATTAGACAGATTCCAAGCACAAGTAGCAGCAACGCCAGAAAAAGTAGCACTTTCATTTAGAGATGAAACGTTAACATATGCAGAATTAGATACTAAATCAAATCAATTAGCAAACTGTTTGGTACAAGAACACAGCATCAAAAACGGTGATATTGTGGGAATCAAATTAGATAGAAGCAACTGGGTTTTAGTATCTATTTTAGGAATCTTAAAAACAGGTGCAGCCTATGTGCCGATTGATCCAGCATATAGCTCATCAAGAGAAGAGCATATTTTAAGTGATGCAAACTTAAGCTTGTTAATCACAGAGTCTAATTATATGTTTGATATGTTCGATTTTGAAGGGAATATGCTAACAGTAGACATTGACTTTGAAGCAGACGAATTTTCACAAACATTTGAATCAACTGGAATCACTGAAGATACTTTGGCGTATATGATTTATACATCAGGATCAACAGGAAAACCAAAAGGTGTAATGATTCAACATGGGGCTTTAGCGAATTATTTAGATTGGGGAACAAAGCAATACTTAACTGAAAACACATTAGAAAACTATGACTTCGGATTGTACACGTCATTATCTTTTGATTTAACAGTAACAAGCTTATTCTTACCAATTTTAAATGGTGGAACACTTCGTATTTACGATCAAGGAGATATTTCGCAAACGTTGACATCATATTTTAACAGTGGAATTTCATGCATCAAACTAACGCCAGCACACATTACATTACTAAAAGAATTAAACATTGAAAAAAGTGCTGTAGCAGTGGCTGTAGTTGGTGGAGATGCTTTATTACCACATCATGTGGAAACTTTGAGAAACATCAATCCAAACATGAAAATCTTCAACGAATACGGACCTACAGAAGCGACGGTTGGTTGTATGATTTTTGAAGTAGATTCTAAAGATGAAATCACAATTGGAAAAGCTATACAAAACACAGAAATCTTTGTGTTAAACCGTAACAATCAACTTGTGCCCAATGGAGTTTCAGGAGAAATTTGTGTTGGAGGAGCTGGATTGGCAAAAGGATATTTAAATCGTGAAGAGTTAACTGCTGAAAAATTCATTCCACATCCATTTGTAAAAGGAGAACGATTATACAGAACGGGCGATGTAGGAACTTGGTTAGCAGATGGAAACTTAGCGTATTTAGGTAGACAAGACGATCAAGTAAAAATTAGAGGATACAGAATCGAGCTAGGAGAAATTGAACAACAATTACTTAATAAAGCAAGCATTCAGGAAGCAGTCGTATTAACACATACCTTAGAAAACGGAGAGAAGCAATTAGTTGCCTACCTAGTTTTTGAAGGGAAAGAAGACACTGCCATCAGTATTCGTAAATTTTTAGGAGAAAGTTTACCAGCATATATGATTCCGGCACACTTTGTACCAGTAGATCGTATGCCATTGACGGTAAATGGAAAAATAAACAAAGAAGAATTACTAAACTTAAAAGATATAAAATTAGATGGTGGTTCAGAATATGTAGCACCACAAAATGAAACAGAAGAACAAGTTGCCAAAATTTGGGAAAAAGACTTGGATATTGATACAATAAGCGTTCGTGATGATTACTTCCATATTGGTGGAGATTCTATCAAAATGATTCGTTGTATCAGTTCAATTAACAGAGAATTTGATATTGAAATTCCTGTAGCAACCTTCTACGAAAACCCAACAATTGAAGGAGTTGCTGCGTATATCACAGAAGTAGCAAGTACTGGACAAAGCGCCAATACTGTACGAGCAGAAGTTGAAGCAGAAATCGAAGCAATTGCAACAGCAGTATTAGCAGCACATACAACGCCAGAAAATGTGGAAAATGTATATCCAATCAGTGATGTACAGTTAGGAATGGTCTTAACAAGTCAATTAACCAAAGAAAAAGATGAACTTGGTGTATATCACGATCAATTCTTATTCCAATTAGGAACTGTTCATATTCCTACATTAACACGCGCTATGGAATTGATGGTACAGAAACATGAAACACTGCGGACTTCATATCATTTATACGAATTTGATCATCAAGTACAAATCATTCACAAAAATGTACCAGTAAACATTGCGTATGAAGATATCAGTGCACTTCCAAAAGCAGACAAAGAAGCATACATTCAAAACTTCTTAGAAGAAGAGCGCACACAGCATCCATTTGATACCACAAAAGCGCCAGTATGGAGAATCAAAGTATTCCAAATTGCAGCTTCAGATATCATCTTCGTATTGCAATTCCACCATGCAATGATTGATGGTTGGGGACAAAGCAACTTCAAGGTTGAATTGTTTGAAACCTACGAACAATTATGCAAAGACAGCACATACATGCCAGCGCCATTACAATGTAGCATGCGCGATAGCATAGTGTCTGACTTGATGGAATTACGCAAAGAAGATAACAGTGAATTCTGGAAAGAGAAAATGATCGGGTACAAGCGATTAGAAATCTTAACAGATCAACATTTTGACAATCAATTTGTAAAAATATATCCAGAAGATTTCACTTCTAGAATCATTGAAAAATGTAAGCAAGATCAAGTAACACCAAAAGCCTTATTCTTTAGTGCATACTTATATGTATTATCATTATTGTCAAACGAATCGGATACAACAATCGGATTGGTGGCACATAGAAGACCAATCGTAGAAGACGGAGACAAACTATTAGGATGTTTCTTAAACTCAATACCGTTCCGATTTGATGTTGCTAATACCACAGGAACTTCTTGGGTAGACTATGTAAAAACAATTGAAGATGGCTTGAACGAATTGAAAGGAAAAGACAGATTCTCGCTTAATGAAATTGCAGACTTAGTTGGCGAAAGTTCACAAGGAAATCCATTCTTTGACATACTGTTCAACTATATCAATTTCCATGTATTAGAAGATTTACATGAAAATGAAGAATTCAAAACACAGCAAGCACAGCGTGAAGTAAAAGACTTTAAGTTTGGCGATTATGAAAGAACAAATACACATTTAGACTTTACAGTAGAACGCTCTGCTAAAAATGTTTCAATCACACTTACGCAAAGTCGTGCTTTCAAATCGAATAACAGTTTAGAAGATATTGTAGCATACTATGAAAACTTCTTGGATAACTATTTAGAAAGAGATCAAGAAACTGTAAATGCATACACCATCTTCTCTACAGCAGAACGCGAAGAGTTAATGAGCAATGCAGAAGGAAGAACTTTAGTATTTGATGCAGAAGCAACCATTACAAGTGTTTTTGAAGCGCAAGTACAAGAAACACCAGATAGTGTAGCTGTAGTATTTGGAGAACAATCCTTAACATATCAACAATTAGATGACGTATCAAACGCATTCGCACAATTCTTATCACAAGAATATAATGTTGCTAAAAACGATATCATCGGAATTCAGTTAGATCGTAGTGAATGGATGACAGTTGCCATTTTTGGAATCTTAAAAACAGGCGCGGCATATCTTCCAATAGATGTAGCGTATCCAACAGAACGAGTTGCGTATATGCAAGAAGATAGCCAAAGTAGATTAACCATCACAAACGAATTGCTAGCAAGCTTTATAGAAAATCAAGCAAGCTATACAACTGAAAAATTAGCACATACACGTGATGCGAAAGATACTGCATATATCATCTATACATCAGGATCTACAGGAAAACCAAAAGGAGTAATTATTGAAGACAATACAATTCTAAACACCATTTTATCACAAGTAGATGCGTATGATTTAAAGCGACAAAGAAATGTACTGCAATTTGCATCGTTCTCGTTTGACGCTTCCATATGGGAAAGCTTCATGTCATTACTTTCTGGATCGACATTATTCATTATTGATGAAAAACTGAGAAAAGATCCAGCAGCGTTAGAAGCATACATTGCAACAAACAACATAGATATTGCAACACTTCCACCAGCGTACTTAACGTTAATGGATATCCAGAAACTAGGTTGTATCACAACCTTAATCACTGCAGGAGAAGCACCAATCTATGAAGATGTAAAAGAATTCTTAGCACTTAAAAAAGGAACGTATATCAATGCGTATGGACCAACAGAAGTTAGTATTTGCGGATCTACGCACCACATTTCAAGCGTAGCAGAATTAGAAAGCGGAAACATTTCTATTGGAAAGCCAATTGCAAACGCATCGATTTACTTACTGAACGATTTAAATCGTTTACAACCTTTAGGAAGTATCGGAGAAATCTGTATCGGAGGCGCAGGATTGGCACAAGGATACTTAAATCGTCCAGACCTAACAGCAGCAAAATTCATTGAAAACCCTTTCAAAGAAGGCGAGTTCCTATACAAAACGGGAGATTTAGGAAAATGGTTGCCAAACGGATTGCTTGAATTCCACGGGCGTAAAGATGATCAAGTAAAAATAAGAGGTCATAGAATTGAACTTGGAGAAGTAGAGTACCGATTATTAGAAAGAGATACCATCAACGAAGTAGCAGCATTAGTCATCACAGACGATGCAGGAAGCAAGCAATTGGTAATGTATTTCACATCTTCAGAAGAAGAAGTATTATCAGAATTAAGAACAGAATTACAACAAAAGCTAACAGCATACATGATTCCAGATGGTTTTGTACAATTGGAAACAATGCCATTAACAATCAATGGAAAAATTGACAAAAAGAAACTGGCGGAAATCAAAGGGAAGAGTCTATTGACAGTAGAATATGTAGCGCCAAGAGATGAAATGGAAGAGAAGCTTGTAGGCTTATGGCAAGAAATTCTGAAAAAAGAACGTATCGGAGTAAAAGATTCATTCTTCGAAATAGGAGGAAATAGTTTAAAAGCAATTCAATTAATAGCACGTATTCAGAAAGAATACCAAGTCAACTTTGAAATTGCGGGACTTTATGATACACCAACCATTGAAGCACTAAAAGAAAAATTAGAAAACGTGCTTTGGGTAACCAATCAATTTGTGGAAAGCGAAGAAAATATCGAAAGTTTTTCATTCTAAACCAACAATTCAATTATCATGGTTCAAACAATATTACATACACTCAAAACACTCAACGTTAAAATTGATGTGGTAGATGAACGCTTAGACGTAAAGGCTCCGAAAGGAGCTCTTACGGCTACGTTGATTGAAGATATAAAATCTCATAAACAAGCGTTAATCGATTTCATCAAAGAATACAAAGCAGCAAGTGCTACTACCTATGAAGTGATACAACCTGTAGCAACACAGGCACATTATCCATTATCTTCAGCACAAAGACGTTTGTGGATTCTTAGTCAGTTTGAAAAAGAATCAGTTGCATACAACATGCCACAGCATCGAGTGTTTTCAGAAGATGTACATATTGGAAACTTTGAAAAAGCAATTCTACAAACGATTGAAAGACATGAAATTTTAAGGACTGTATTTAGAAAAACAGAAAACGGAGAAGTTCGACAGTTTGTACAAACAATGGACGAATTGAACTTTACAGTGATGCACAAAGATTTTTCTCAATTAGAGAACAGTCAGCAAGAAGCTGCAAACTATATCAATTCAGATGCTAAAAAACCGTTCCATCTTTCTAATGGACCATTATTGCGTGCTGCAATCATCAAAGTAGCAGCAAACGAAAGTATTTTCTACTACAACATGCATCACATTATCAGTGATGGTTGGTCAATGAATGTATTGACGAATGATGTAATGCACTTTTACCAAGCGTTACAAATGGGAACAACACCAGTGCTTGATCCACTGGAAATTCAATACAAAGACTTTGCAAATTGGCAACAAGAAAACTTACAAAGCGAAGCGCAACAAGAAGCAGAAGCATATTGGAAGTCACAATTTTCTGGAGAATTGCCAGTATTGGAATTGCCAACGCAAAAAAAACGTCCATTACTAAAAACGAGCAAAGGAAAAACATATGTAACCTATATTGATACAGCTACGACAAGCGCCTTGAAAGATTTCAGTAACAAAAATGAAGGAAGTCTTTTTATGGGATTAATCACAGCGATGAATACCTTATTTTACAGATTCACATCGCAAAACGATTTTATCATTGGAAGTCCATCAGCAGGAAGAGAGCATGTACAATTAGAAAACCAAATCGGATTTTACTTAAACACCATAGCACTGCGCAATCAAGTCGCTAAAGAAGATTCGTTTCGTTCTTTATTCTCAAAAGTTCGTGCAACTACCTTTGGCGCATACAAGCATCAGCAATATCCTTTTGATCAATTAGTTGAAGAATTACAATTAAAAAGAGACAACAGTCGCAATCCAATATTTGATGTGATGTTATTGTTGCAAAACTTCAACGAAAATGCTTCAAAAGTTGTCATTGAAAATACAGAAGAAATCACTTCACAAGGTGAAGGTTTTTGCAAGTACGACTTCTTATTTACATTTCAAGAAATAGGCGATTATTTGTCTATGGAAGTGAACTTTAATAAAGATGTATACGAAGACGAATTGATCATCGATTTTATCAAACACTTCAAAAATGTACTTTCGGAAGCCTTAAAAGCACCAGAAACAGCAATCGGAAAATTAGCATTTATCTCGGAAGAAGAAAAAACAACATTAGTAGAAACCTTTAATGCAACAACAACTTCGGATGTAGATACATTACAAACACTTGTAACATCATTTGAAACACAAGTAGAAAAGACACCGAATAACGTAGCGATTGAATTTGAAAATACAAGTTATACATACAAACAACTAAATCAATTAAGTAATCAATTTGCAAGATTTATTCAAGAAACTTACAACAGTACAACTGCCGATATCGTTGGGATTCGATTAGAGCGTTCAGCAGATTACTTGATTTATCTATTAGGAATATTGAAAACGAGAGCATGTTGCTCACCAATTAACATCAATATTCCGTTAGAAAAATTATCTCACATCACTAAAAACACAACATTCGTCATTACGGAAGAAGAAGTTGCTGTTTTTAACAGAGAAAAAGAAAATTACAGTACTGAAAACTTACAAGAGGATTATAGTTTAGAAGACTTAGCATACATCGTATATACTTCAGGATCAACAGGAGTACCAAAAGGTTGTATGTTACAACACAAAGGAATTGTAAATCACATTTACAGTAAAATCGAATTACTTGACTTAGATGAAAGCACCACAATTTGTCATACTTCAAAAATGTATTTTGTGGGTGGAATTTGGCAGTTGTGGACACCATTATTCTTAGGAGGAAAAGTACTCTTGACGACCATGTCTGAGTTGCAAAACATTCCAGCCTTAATCGATAAAGCGTTAGCTCATAAAGTTGAAGTCTTAGAAGTAATTCCGTCACAGTTGAATGCGTTATTTGCGATTCAAGAAGAAGCGAAATTGAAAGGATTTAGAAAAATTATTCTAACTGGGGAAAAACTAACCGTAAGTTATGTAAACAAATTCTTCGACATTCACTCAACAATCGAATTGGTAAATACCTATGGACAATCAGAATGTTCTGATGTAACAACATATTTCCAGATGAGTTCAAAAATTGAACAAGGAAAGATTCTTATTGGAAAGCCTATTCGAAATACTCAAATGTTTGTATTGGATGAAAACAGAGAATTATGTCCAATTGGCGTAGTAGGAGAGTTGTGTACAACTGGTTTAGGTGTGAGTCCAGGATATTTGAATCAACCAGAATTAACAGCAAAAAGTTTTGTTACCAATCCATTAAACTCAGAAGAACGTTTATACCAAACTGGAGATTTAGGAAGATGGCTTCCAGATGGAAATCTTGAAATTCTAGGCCGTAAAGATCATCAAATCAGTATTCGCGGATATCGAATTGAAATGGGTGAAATAGAAAGTACACTTCAGAAATATGAAAATGTACGCAGAGCTGTTGTTCAAGCGAAAGAATTAAAAGAAGGAGAAACATCGTTAATCGCATACTTAGAAACCAATGAAACATTCAGTTTGCCTGAATTGCGAACGTATCTAAAAGCACGATTACAAGAATACATGGTACCTTCGTATTTCATTGTTTTAGATGAACTACCATTGACACCAAATGGAAAGATTGACAAAAAAGCATTACCGCATCCAAATACAGTGGAGTTACAAACAGGAAATACATTTGTAGCACCAACAACAGAGACTGAGATATTATTAGTCGAAATGATTAAAGAGATCTTGGAAGTAGAAAAAGTAAGTATCAAAGATGGCTTCTATGATTTAGGAGGTGATTCGATAAAACTTATTCAATTATTACACGAACTTAAAAAACTAGGATACAACATACGACCAGAATTTGTATTAAAAGCTACAGATATTGAAGAAATAGCAAAACGATTAGCAGAAACTGGCATCTCAAATACAACAAACGAAGCCGATGATTTTTGTACAATTACAGCTTTTGATTTTGATACAGATACTTTAGTAGAAATTTCAGAGAATCAAAAACACATGATGCAATATGAAGAATCACAAGCAATTGTTGGTCCATTTGTATTACCACAAGATGTCGATGAAATTCTAGTGCAGGAAGTACAACACTTTTTAAGTCATTTTCCAGAATTACAAATTGAATTTGTAGAGAAAGACGGAAAAGTATTCCAGAAGAAAAGTGCAGACAATAGCATCAAAATTGAAACCATATTCAAGGAAGCGAATATTACGAATGAAGTATTAGAAACATGGCAAGAAGAAATATCACAACAAAAATTTGATATTGTTAATGAAACGGCAACACGATTGTACATTTTAAAAGATAGTATTAGCGATCGTACTTGGTTTTGTCTGGCAATGAGTCATGTACTTATCGATTTGCATTCGGCACAAGTATTACATGATGTATTAAAAGATTATATCTTCAAACGTACGCTGACAAAAAATGAAGAAGCACATTCAAGTATTCACTATGCAATATGGCAACAATATTTCTTAGAAACGGAAAGTGGAAAAGCGTCCAGAGATTTTTGGAAAACATTCTTAGCAGAAAATATAACCAGCAATGCCAAAAGAGAAAAAGTAGCGACTACAGCATACACATCTGAAACATACACCATCATAGGAAAAGAGTTTGAAGCAATTCAGGCTTATGCCAACCGAATAAAAGTATCAATTTCAGTGTTGTTTATGGCATATCACGAATATGTGATGGAGCAACTTTTTGACGAAGCAATTCCAATACAACTCATGCTTGTAAACGGACGCGAAACAAGCGCAGCAAGTTTTGATGCTTCCAAAGTTATCGGAGTAATCAACAATGTATTGCCATTGCCAACACAAACACAAACAGGCATATCTTTTGAGGAACGCTGTACAACATTACAGCTCAAATACATTAATGCACGACAGCATCAAAGTATTCCTCATGAGACCATACGAAGAGATTTCTTGACAGAAAAAGATATTGACATTGCTTCACTAAAAAATGGAGCAGTCAACTTTCAACAACTCTCAGGAACCTTCACTGAAACAGAAAATCAATTAATACAAACTAAAATAGTAACTATGGAACGAAATGTAAATTTTGACATGATTTGCAGAATCAAATCAAATGGTATTCAGGTTCAGCTTATTAGCTTGCCAAGCATATCAGATCACTTAAAAAAGGCTTTATTAATACCGAATAACATACTAAAATTTTTACCATAAAACAATAAATAGTAAGATAGTAAAGTAGGAAAATAAGTATTATTTTCGGCGTCGAATTTCAAACCAACACACAAATTAGAATTATCATGAAAAAAATATTTTTTAACACAAAGGCAAACTTGATATGGTTTTTCATCATGTTACCATTTACATTACTTGCGCAAGTTGAATTGAGCGGTAGTGTTAAAGATGAAACTGGTCCACTACCTTTTGCAAATGTTGTATTGAAAGATGCAGCGGGCACAGTGGTTACTGGTACGATATCAGACGAAAATGGAGCTTTCTCAATAAAAGTGGATAAGGGAACATATACAATCCTAGTAAGCTTTATTGGAAGTACTGATTGGACAAAGCAAGTCACATTAACTCAAGATACTTCTTTGGGAGAAATTTCATTAGGAGCAGATAAATTGGCAACGGTAGTTGTTGTAGCAAGAAAAAAACTAATCGAATATAAACCTGATCGACTTGTATTAAATGTAGAAAATAATATTTCAGCCGCAGGAGGAAACGCAGTAAATGCATTGAGTGTTGCGCCTGGAATTATTATTCAAAACAATAACATTAGTATGTTAGGAAAAGGAGCTTCGAGAGTAATGGTAGACGATCGTTTGATTGAATTATCAGGAGCAGAATTGGTAAACTACTTAAATTCAATTTCTGCAGATGATATCAAAAGTATCGAAGTTATCACAAATCCACCTGCAAAATATGATGCAGCTGGAGAAGGTGGATTGATCAACATTATCTTAAAGAAAGGAAAAAGAGATTCTTGGAGAAACTCTTCAACTTTAAGTTACGATCAAAACACATTCAACTTTTATACATTACGAAATAACTTCTTTTACAACAAAAACAAATTTAAATTTACGCTAAGCGCGAATGGAGTTGTTGGAGCTATCAGAAACAAAGCAGATTTAGATATCTTCTTTTCAGATGGACCATGGAAGTTAAAAGGAGATGAAAAACAACAAAGAGATGATGTAAGTGGTAGAATCACATTGGATTATGACTTAACGGATAGAGTAACTGTTGGTGTACAATATCAAGGAAGTTCAAGCGATCCTGACAGACGTTACCAAAACATCACCACAACATTTGATAACAGCAACGCAGTACAATCGTTAATAGTAAATGATGGTAATGCAGACTTAAAACGTGTAAGTCACTCGTTAAATGCGCATTTAGAGTCAACATTAGATACGCTAGGAAGACGTTTATTCTTTGATATCGATTACTTCAATTACGATTCTGATACTGATAACCGATTTGTAGCAAACAACTTCTCAAGTGCAGGAACATTCTTAGGATTAGATCAGGCAGCGAGAAATATTTCCAATCAGGAAATCAACAACGTAAGTGTCCGTGCAGATATGGAGCATCCAACAAAATTTGCAAACCTTTCGTATGGAGCTAAGTACAGTACTATTAAAACGGATAGTGGCATTGAGTTCTTTGATGAAACAACAGGAACACCAATCTTTGATACCAATCAATCAAACGTATTTGAATATGAAGAAAATAACCAAGCATTATATTTCAGTGCTGCTAAAAACTTAAGTGATAAGTGGAGCATGCAATTAGGATTACGATTTGAAGCAACGCAAACAACAGGTTTCTCGCAAACGTTAAATCAAACAAATGATAACGATTATTCGAAGTTTTTCCCAACATTCTATGTAAGCTATGTAAAGGATGACAAAAACACATTCTACTTTAACTATGGAAAACGAATCAATCGTCCGAGCTTTGGAGACTTGAATCCATTTAGAACATACATTAACAGTACAAGTTACTCTGAAGGAAATCCATTCTTACAACCATCATTTACAGATAACTTAGAATTCAGTTATACATACAAAAGAAAATGGAGAACATATGCATTCTTAAACATATTATCTGATGGATACGGAGTAGTATTCAACGCAGACGAAACAGCAAACAATCAGGTAATTACACGTCAAAACTATTATGATGAATTGTTCTACGGAATTGGGGAAAGTTACTCAACAAACATTACGTCATGGTGGCAAAGTCAAAATGCAGTGTACTTATTAGGATCTGATAGTGATTTTAACAACAATGCAATTTCGGCAAGTCCTCAAAACGGATTACAGTTCTATGCAACATCAAATAACAGTATCTCACTTGGAGAAAACACTAAAATGCAAGTTGATGGAGTATTTAGTTCAGCACACAAAAGAGGATTATACGAGTTTGGACAAACGTTCGGATTAAACCTATCATTCAGACAAAGCTTCTTAAACAAAAAGCTAAATGCATCAATCCTTTTCAACGATGTATTCAATACAAACTTCTTAAGAGATTATACTTCTGTAGTTAACAGTGTAAGACAAGTCTACAACGAAAACAGCAGTAGCCGTTTTGTACGTTTCTCATTGACTTACAACTTCGGAAATGATGAAATCAACGTTAGAAAACCTGGTTTCGGTAACAACGATGAACAAAACAGAAGTAAAGAATAAACTTTTTTTTCATAATTAAAATTAGTAGGTAAGATGGAAAAGCGCAAAGTACAGTTATTTTTACTACACTTTGCCGGAGGAAGCAGGTACTCTTTTGACTTTTTAAAAGAGTATCTGCAATACGAAGTGGAATTTATTCCGCTTGAACTACCTGGCAGAGGTAAAAGATATGGAGAAACACTTGTAAGAGACAAGGAAATCGCAATACGCGATTATTACAAACAGATACGAACACATAGAAACTGTGCAAAACCATACCTTATTTATGGGCATAGTATGGGAGCAACTTTAGGAATTTCTGTGGCAGATGCCATGCAAAAAATAGGCGATCCGCCAGAAGCATTAATTGTCTCAGGAAATTCCGGACCAGGAACATTACCGATCGATAACGACGGAAATGATATTCCGAAAAAGACACGATACTTAATGAATGCAATTGATTTTAAAAATGAATTGATCGAATTAGGAGGTGCTCCTGATGAAGTACTAAACAATAAAGAAATTTTTGAGTTTTTTGATCCAATCTTAAGAGCAGATTTTGAAGTATTGGAAAAAGAAACAACATACTCAGAAGAAAACATCACCATCAATGTACCAATTCATGCCTTAATGGGTACAGAGGAAAAAACATCAAATCAAGTCACAAACTGGCAACGATTTACTACTGAAAAAATTCAGTATTCTATTTTAGAAGGCAACCACTTTTTTATACACAATCACGTGGAAACTCTTTCCGAAGTGATTACCGCTTACACAGGCGTTGGTGCACTACAGTACTAACAAGAACACAAATTTTTTTAAGTACCGATTATAATTTACATCTCAACAAAAGATGTGAACACACCTGTTATTTATCTATTGTTACGCAATAACATATAGAGTGTTGAACTTTTTATTAACTGAACATTAAAATAAACCGAGATGAATTATACTAATATCAATATACAAGCCATTCCAGAAGTAATTTACGACATCAAAAATACGCACGTGTATTTACTAGAAGCAAAAACAGATGTTCGTTACGATGAAGAACTAGATTTTGTAACCATAAACAAAACAAGACTTTCAGAATCAATGTCCATCCGTTTCAAATATACTTTAGGAAGTCTAAACTTCTTATTCGAAGAAGTGTCACAAAAAATACAAGACATCAACGAAAAAAATAAACTACGCGATCAAATTCTCAAACTGTTCGAAAGCTTACAAAAAGAACTAAGCTTCATACAATCCGAGAATCACGTGGAAAGGTTGATAGATTTTTTAAACAAAGAGAAATCGAAAATCAAAATAAGAATTCCAAATTACTTATAAAATTAAAAACGAAAACAATTTAAAAAACTAGAAAACATGTTTAACATTAAACCAAAAAACATTATTTACATCGTTTTATATGCGTTACCAAACACTGTATTGAGTTTCAGTATCGTATATATCATAAATAATGTACTTTCAGGAAATCCATCGTTTCTCAAAGCACACATGGGAATTGTCTTTGTAGCCTTGGTAGTGTATACATATTTATTAAATATCGTATTTCAAAAATGGCTTAACAAATTTTCATTCGATATCCTATACAGCAACGAGAAAAAAATCTTTAATCAAATCTTAAAAGCACCAATGCTTAGTTTGGAAAAGTTTGGACCAAAGCGTTTCCTTACGGCAGTAGAAGATTTAAGAACATTCTCAACCTTACCATACACAGTAACACATACCGTTAACTCAGTATTAATGCTCATTTTATGTTTGGTATACATGTTTACCTTATCTGCTTCTTCAGCATTAATCGTTATCGGATTGATTTTAGGAGTCGCAGCTTGTTACTTCTTAGTCGTAAACTCAATGTCAAAACAAGTAGCAACTTTGCGTGAATACAACGAACATTATTATCAATATGTTGGAGACGTAATGGATGGATTTAAAGAATTAAAGATTAGCTTCTTTAGAAGAGAAAACTTAATGAATAAATTCTTAGCACCAAACCGTGACAAAGCAAAAGATTTAGACTTTAAAATCAATTACATCTTCTTATCGATTAACTTAATTAGTCAATACGGATTGTACTTTGTAATTGCGGTGATCTTATTCTTATTACCAGCATTAAACTTATTGCCAAGAGCTGATGTGATTTCGTATGTAGTAATTGTAATGTTCATCTCAGGACCAATCAACAACCTAATCAACTTACAGCAAATGTATACGCGTTTTATGGTAGCGAATATTCGAATCAAAAACTTCTTAAGAGATTTCAAATTATTAGATAACTATGACAACTTAGAAGCAAATCATGTAGATTCATTTGAATCGTTAAGCTTCCGCGATGTACACTTTACGTATGATGAAGATCCTGAATCAGATTCATTCGCGTTAGGACCAATCAATTTAGACATTAACAAAGGAGAAGTAGTATTTGTTGTTGGAGGAAACGGTTCAGGGAAAAGTACCTTTATCAATACACTGACAGGAATTTATACGCCGACCAAAGGAGAAATGATACTCAATGGTGTTTCCGGAGATATCAAAGGAAAACTACAAAACATGATCTCTGCGGTATTTACAGACAATCATATTTTTACGCATAACTATGATAATTACGTACTAGAAGAAAATGCAATATACAATGCATGGTTAAAAACAATGCAAATGGATAAAGTAGTTGCAGATGATTCTGAGCAATCCGTGAGACGTAGCTTCTCTAAAGGACAAAGCAAACGTATCTCACTCATCTTTGCTATGTTGGAAGATAAGCCTTTATTAATCTTAGACGAGTGGGCAGCAGATCAAGATCCACACTTTAGAAGATTCTTCTACGAAGAATTAATTCCAAAATTCAGAGAAGCAGGAAAAACAGTAGTTGCTGTAACGCATGATGATGCATATTTCCACAGTGCAGACCGTATCATTAAGTTCGATTATGGACAAGTGGTAAAAGATGTACGTGTAATGAGCAAGAAAGAGTTAACAGAAACACTTTGGATATAAACCTAAATACACACTAGATCATGAAAAGAAATAAAAAAAGACAGATTCAAAAAAATACGAATACTGGTATCAAAGCGCCAACAGTTCTATTTTTTAGTTTCAAGAACGATGCACCAACGCAATCCAAAACAATTGCAGTAGAGCATTTTGACCAAGTAGTCGTAAGTCCACATATTCAAGCAGTTTTTAAACAAGGTGAGCAAGAATCAATTACTATTGAAGAATTGACGATCTCATCTGAAAAAATGAATATTGAAGTTACCGATCAAGTATTAAAAGTCTATTTACACAAAGCAGAAGCGGAAGTAAATATGGACGATCAGCAGTCGGTAAACTGGGAAGACAATTCCGTCTACAGTGGAACAATTGCAAAAATTGTAATCACTTACAAAGATTTGGGTAAGATTGCGTTGGTAGGAGAAGAGAAATTCTCTTTCATTGATAAAATGCAGCAACAAAATCTTAAGATGAAATTGATTGGTAAAACGAAAATCTTCATCAAAGAAGCAGCAATTGAAAACTTAGATATTACTTCATTCGGTAGGAACTACTTAGAAGTAAGTTCTGGAGTTGTTCCCAACCAAAGTATTACAGCTTTCGGAGAAGATGAGTTAGCACTTGCCAATGTAGAAAGTGAAGTAACGAGTATTAAATCATTGGGGAATGCAAAAATGAAACTCAATGTTTCCAAAAAACTAAAAGTTACGAGTTTAGGAAATGCGCATATTATGTACAAAGGTGATGCAAAAGTTTCCAAAGGAATTATGCTCGGAAATTCAAAAGTGGAACAGCTTTAAATTCAAGTAGCACTTCTGCTACAAAGAATTCATACACAAGTCAACGGGATTTTTAACTATCTGTAATAAAGGTTTTTATAAGCTTTTGTCTACGGATAGGTGAGATGCCTATGTCTAATTGCAACCAACACAAACACAACTAATATGAAGAAAAAAAGAAACAGATTGACCTTTAAAAGGCAGGTAGTTTCAACCTTAAACATGACGAACATTCGAGGCGGTTTGCAAAAAGCAACTCAAAGTGATCAGCAATTGACAGGTTGTAATACCAATTGTAAAACGGACGATTGTTCAACGAAGCAAAAACAATAAGTATTAACCAAAAACACACAACTATTTATGGAAAGAAAACCACTCAAGCATTTGCGATTTAAGAAATCGAAAATCTCAAATTTTCATGAAATGGCAATAGTAGAGGCGAAAAGTTGGGGGCACTCATGCTTTACTTCTTTAAAGAATCCAGCAGAAGTGTAAAAACACAAAACGCAATAACAAAAATCATCAAAATAGAAAATCATGAAAAACAAAAGATCAGTAAACAAATTAGACTTTAAAAAAGCAACAGTTTCAAACTTAGAACATGTAAATGGAGGATTGGCTTCTCCAATTAAAGAAGCACAATCAGTAGAAAACACAACATGTATGAGCATGTCTGCTTGTGATACGTACTAAAAACATTAACACAAAAAAAAATATCAAACATTAAAACCGTAAACATGAAAAAAAGATCAGCAAACAAATTGAAATTTAAAAAAGCAACAATCTCAGCATTTGAAAATGATAAACTAAAAGGAGGCTGTTCTGTGCTAGTACGTCAAACAGAAATCTGTATTACACGAGACGAAAAGTGTCCAACGCATGACGAACAATGTAATCCAGCATAAAGGTATAGAGACTTCTTTATAACCTACTTTTTAAAGAAGTCTCCCATTTTTTAAATCAAAATATAAATTCAAAAAACAATATCATTAAAAACAATAGAAACAACAGAAACAACAACGCAAACAGAAACGAAAACGCAAACAGAAACGCAGAAAGATTTAACAACAATAATCGTGAAAATAGAAACGAACGATTTTAAAATTTAAATCCGAAAGTCAAAACAATAAGTAACACTACCAAAACACAAAAAAGATGAAAAAAAGAAGATCAAACGAATTAAAGATTAACAAAAACAAAGTAGCAAACTTAGTAGAAATCAAAGGTGGAATTGCCAATGCGGGAAGAAGCTGGGAATTTTCATGTTTTTCAGATCATGGAGTCACTTGTCCTGTAAAGGACATCTAAAAGAATTCCATGTTACACGATACTTCTTTAGAAACACATAATTATAAATGATTAAACAACACAACGTCATGGAAAATAACAGAAACAATAGAAACGATCGATTCAGTAGATACAATCTTCCTCATAGAAATGGTAACGGAAGAAAAAGAAAGCAAGAATTAACAATGAAAGAAGAGAAATAAAAATCTACAAAAACAAAAAGTCATGAAAAATAATCGAAGAAACAAAAGAACTAGCTCATTAAACCTTAACAAAAAATCAATATCAAGCTTTAATGAAGAGGCTGTAACTGGCGGCGCTGCAAATACAAATAATACGTGTCGAAGAAGTGTCTGTGTAACATGCCATACAGGTGACTGGTCAAAATAAGTAACAAGTATCAAATTAAGCAAATCATGAAAAAAGGAACACTCAACAAGCTGAATTTTACAAAAGCTAAAATCGCTTACATGAAAAATATGAAACATGAAATAAAACCTAAGGATAGCTTTAGATACTGCTAGACACCAGACTTTTTTAAACACTTCAAAAGAAAATAATGTAAAACCAAAACTGATGAAAAAAAGTAATAACAGAAATAGAAACCGAAACAACAAATCCTTAAACCTAAATAAAAAATCAGTATCAAAACTGAATCAAGAAACGGTTACTGGAGGACTTGCGGCAGCTTCAAATATATCTGCAAATATAACGCAGTGCTTATCTGATGCTACACTTTGTAATGCATGTAAAACACAGTAATACATATTTCTTAAATGCTTCCTTGAAAATGCACTTTTTCAAGGAAGTCTAAACTACTATTTAGAACAACACAACAATCACACACACACACAATAGAAAATCATTTAAAACGGAAAATCATGAAAAAAAGATCATTAGACAGATTAAGTTACAAGTCAACAACAATGTCAAACCTAAAGAAAATAAACTCTGGATTTAGAGGAGATGCTTCTATGGCAGCAGTATTTGCTTATGCTAATGGAGATGCACTTATGGATGCTGCATTCATGTAAATCATTTATTTAAAAACACACAACACACAAAGAAAATTATCAAAATAGAAAATCATGAAAAATAAAAAGAACATCCAATTATTGAAACTTAATAAAAAGTCCATTTCAACATTAAATAGAATGGCATTGAATGGCGGTCTGGCTGAATGTAGTTCCTTAAATGATGGAACAGGTGATTGTACATTTCAAGTAGCCTCAGATTGTTGTACTTACATTAATTTTTGTACGCTTCGTTGCAAGAAAAAGTAACAATCAAAAAAACTTTTAGAAGCTAAACACACAATACATACAACACACACAACATCAAAAAAGAAAATCATGAAAAATGATGCAATCACCAACATTCAACTATCTAAAACTACTATAGCAGATTTATCGCAACTACAAGGAGGAACCATTAGAAGTTGGAGCTCTCTTGTATTGCAAGCATTAAAGCAGCAAACACAGCAAAAAGCAGAAATGTAAAAATAGTTTCTGTATGACTTTCTAACTGACTCAATAGTAACGAGCCTTTAAACTAATAGTATTATGAAACTTACACTTCCACAACAGGATATATATTTTGAACAACTTTTATATCCAAACGAACCTATATATAATATTGGTGCCAATATTCGTATTGAAGGAAGCATCAATTACGAAATACTCAACCAAGCATACATCGCATTAATCAACCAGCACGATGCCTACAGAAGTATTTTAAAAGGAAACTTACTTTCTACTGAAATAGAAATGTTTCCAAACTACGATACAGCTTTAGAATTTATTGACTTTTCTGCAGAAGCACAACCAAAAGCACGTACAGCAGCGTACATGGAAAACGATTTTAAAGTAGCGTTTGACATTACAGCAGAAGACGTATTATTCAAATTTGTATTAATTAAAGTTGCTGAAACTAGCTATCATTTATACTCAAAATACCATCACATTATTGTAGATGGTTGGGGAACTTCCGTGATGTTTCAGCGCTTGGTAAAAAATTATAACGAGTTGATGGAGTTCGGAGAAATTACTTCAGAATACCCATTCAGCTATCAAGAATTTGTTGAAAATGATGCCGCTTATGAAACTTCTGAAGCCTATGAAAATGACAAAGCATATTGGACTGAAAAATTCAAAACCTTACCAAATGCACTTTTCAACAGAAAAAATCCTTCTGTACATACAAATATCAGTGATCGCAAAACCTTGGTGTTAAAGCGTTCTATGTATAATACTTTGGCAGAAGTATCAAAGGCTTGCAAGGCAACAACATTGCATACCATCTTAGCTGCATTAAACTTGTATTTTGCACGTAAGCATCAAAATAATGATGTGGTAATTGGATTGCCTGTATTAAACAGATCGTCTGCGAAATTTAAGAAGACTGTTGGACTTTTCATGGGAATTTCTGCTCTGCGTATGCAGTTAAACATGGAAGATTCATTTGAAGCATTCGTACAGCAAGTACGCCAACAATTACGACAAGACTATCGTTATCAGCGTTTTCCATTAGGGAAGTTGGTGCAGGAATTAGATATGTTCCACGAAAAAGAAGGTTTGTTCAATATTACACTTTCGTATGAAAAGCAAAACTATTCAGATCATTTTGCAAATACAACTACGCAAGTAATTCCAATGACGCATGGAGCAGAACGTGTTGCTTTGGCATTATATATCAGAGAATTTGACGATGCGGAAGATGTACGAATCGATTTTGATTACAACACAAATTATTTCAACGAAGCAGAAATCTCACAAGTAGTTTCTCATATAGAAATACTTTTACAAAATATCATTGCAGATCCAACAGCTACATTAGCAAATTATACATATCTCTCAGAAGAAGAACAAGCACAATTAGCTACATTCAATAACACAAAAAGAATCATTTCTCAAAAGAATACAGTCTTAAGTGCTTTTGCTCAAAACGCAGAAATATACACAAATAAAGTAGCAGTAAAAGATGCTACAACATCTTATACATACGATGCGTTAGAAACAAGATCTAATGCCATTGCACAAGCAATACAACAACAATTTGGAGCATCAAACCAGTCTCCAATCGCAGTCTTAATGGATCGTTCGGCAGATTTGGTAGCGATTTTATTAGGAATCATGAAGTCTGGAAGCGCATACATTCCGCTAGATCCATCTTTTCCACAAGAAAGACTGCAATACATAGTAGAACATAGCAACGTAAGCGGAATCATAGGTGATGCAGCCTGTAAAGAACTGTTAAGTGCTTCGTCAACTTTTATCGATGCAGAAGAATTATTGGCTGCAAAAAATACAGGCGAAGTTCTAAAAGAAGTAACACCACAAGATTCAGCATACATTATATATACATCAGGATCAACAGGAAATCCAAAAGGAGTAGAAATAGGACATAAGTCACTATTCAATTTCTTATCAAGTATGATTCAACGTCCTGAAATCAAAAATACAGACACTTTATTTTCTGTAACAACCATTTCATTTGACATTTCTATTTTAGAATTGTTCGCACCATTATTAGCAGGAGCAACATTACATGTAGCCAACAAAGAAACGCTGAGCAATCCAGCAGAAATAATGAGTGCTTTGGCAAGTGTACAACCAAGTGTGTTACAAGCAACTCCAAGTTTTTACCAAATGCTATTCAACGATGGTTGGGAAGGAGATAAAGGACTCAAAATATTATGCGGAGGTGATTTGTTAGGAAAGTCACTAGCACAAAAATTAGTAGACACTAGCGCAAGTTTATGGAACATGTACGGACCAACAGAAACTACGATTTGGTCAAGTGTAAAACAAATTGAAAAAGCGGCAGATGCTTCTAATATCGGAACGCCGATTGACAATACCGAGTTTTTCATTTTGGATGAAGCGTTACAATTACTGCCAATTGGTTCAGAAGGAACTATTTACATTGGTGGTGATGGATTGGCAAAAGGATACTATAAAAATGAAGCCTTAACGGCAGAACGTTTCATAGAAAATCCATTTGACGCAAACGCACGTATCTATAACACAGGCGACTTAGGAAAATGGACAAAAGATGGAGAAATTGAATTCCTAGGAAGAAATGATTTCCAAGTGAAAATTAGAGGATTTCGTATTGAACTTGGCGATATTGAAACAAAGCTTCACGCAATGCAAGCTATCAAAGATGCAGTTGTCGTAAAGAAAATGGTAGGAGAAGAAGCAGTATTAGTAGCCTATGTAATGATGTTTGCTGCGGAAGGCTGTGATGCAAAAGCAATCACAGAAGCGTTACAAGAGCAATTGCCAGCGTATATGATTCCGAATGCAATCATTCCTGTGGAAAGTTTCCCATTGACGCCAAATAAAAAAGTAGATCGCAAAGCTTTATCGAATAGAGATTTAAAAATTGTAGCGAGCTCAAAAGTAGATAGCAAACCAGGAAGCGAAACAGAAGAGAAATTATATCAATTCTTTAAAGAAATTCTAAAAACAGATGAAGACTTTAGTTTAGATAGTAGTTTCTTTATGCTAGGCGGACATTCACTAAATGCAGTACGATTGATCGGATTGATCGAAAAGGAATTTGGACATCGCTTAACGCTAAGAGACATGTTTGATTATCCAGATGTAATCTCGCTAGCGAAACAATTGGATACAAGAGAACCAGCAGAAAAACAAGTCATTCACTTAGCAGAAGAAAAAGAATACTATCCAGTAACATTTCCACAATATGCAATTTGGTTGGCGTCGCTAAAAGCAGAAAAATCAATTGCATATAACATGTTCTCAACCTATGAAGTGCAAGGAAAACTTGATATCGAAATCATCAGAGAAGCTTTTAAAGGTTTGGTAAACAAATTTGAAATCTTACGAACAAATTTTGTAGAGCGCAATGGAAATGCCTATCAAAAAGTAAAGCCTACGGGAACAGTAACTTTTGTAGTTGATCAAGTCGCAACAACTCCAGAAAACTTTGACGATGCTTTAAAGAGCTATACAAATTCAGAGTTTGATTTAGCGAACGATTTACTGATCAAAATTGCCTTATTTACGATAGAAGGTCAGCCAGATCGATTAATATTCTCTACGCATCATGTCATCATGGATGGTTGGTCATTAGAATTGATGATTCAAGAAACCACAGATCGTTACCGTGCTATTGCCGCAGGAAACGTATATGAAGAAGAACCGTTGACATTCCAATTCAAAGATTTCGTGGAATGGCAAAACAAAAAAGAAGCAGACAATTTAGCGGAAAATACTGAATTCTGGAGCGAATACATTCAAGGATACCAATGGAAACAATTAGTACCGTATGACAATGAATTCGAAGAAGCCAATTATCAAGGAGAGTTTTACCAATTCAAATGGGAACGCTCGTTCTTTGATGCACTAAACAGTTTGGCAGTACAAAACAATGTAACGCTGCATACATTATTGATGGGAACGTTCAACACATTGTTGTACAAAATGTACGGACAAGATGATGTTTGTATTGGAACAATCAACTCAGGAAGAACCTTCTCGGAATTGAACAAACACTTGGGAATGTTTGTAAAAACATTACCATTACGAACACAAATAGCACCAGAAACACCATACACAACATTCTTGCAAGAAATGCATGAAAACTTAATGAATGTTGATTCGCATCAAGATGTACCAGAAGAAGTATTAAATACACTGCGTTTTGAAGCAATTTTAGTATTGCAAAATCAATCGTTCAATTATGGAGAGATTGAAATTTCAGAAGAATTAAAGTTGGTATCAAAACCTGCTATTGCAGAATTCAACAGGCTTCCAATGCTTATAGACTTCTCAGCAGATGATAATTACTTACACGGTTGCATCTTATATGATATGAGTAAATATCACAGAGAAACACTAGAAATATTAATCCTAAAATTTGAAAAATTACTACAACAAGTACTCGATAATGTCGACGCTTCTATCCACGAATACGATATCAGCCTAGACTTTGAGCAACAAGAAGTAGTAGATATTGACTTTAACTTTTAAAAACAAACAACAACTCAATAGAAAATTATAAAATCATGAATGCTAAAAGAAACATATTCATCGTATTATTTACATTTTTTGTAGCTACTATGTTCAACACAATACAGGCGCAAGATGTAAAATTTGAGACAACAGATTCTTTTTATCAAGGCGTAGAAGCACTTGAAAAAGAAGATATAACTTGGGCTGTATTAACCATTCCTGAGAATTGGGATAAGCCTGAGCAGCGAAAAGTACAACTGGCAGTATCTGTATTGAAAAATAAAGCAGGAAAAGAAGATGCAGAAGCAGTTGTATTTATTCAAGGTGGACCAGGAGAGAAAAGTGTAGAGGGACTTTGGTCTTGGTTAGATCATCCTTTACGTGAAAGCAAAGACATTGTTTTGTTTGACATTAGAGGAACTGGACTTTCGAAGCCTAGATTATGCGAAAACTTAGGAGAAGAGTTCTTCAAAATCTTAGCAAAAGATCAATCGCCAGCAGAAGATGAAAAACAAAAAATCGCTGCAGTATTAGATTGCCAAGATTCAATTTCGAATCGTGGAATTGATATGGAAGCTTACAACAGTGTATCTATAGCAAAAGACATTCACGCATTAAAAGAATCATTGTCGTATAAAAAATGGCATGTATACGGAGTTTCCTATGGAACATATATGTCGCAAGTATATGCAAGCATCTTCCCAGAAGATATCAGTTCATTAATCTTAGATTCTTCAATATCAGATATTAAAGAATACTACGAGAACAATACGAGCAATTACATGCAAAGCTTATCCAAAGTATTTGAAGCATGTAAAAATGATACTGAGTGCAATGCGGCATATCCGAACATTGAAGAAACATATTATGAAGTAATTGCTGATTTAGAGAAAAACCCATTAACGGTTCCAGTATCAAAAGAATATCTTGAAGATGGAAGCTTTACATTCAATGCGGAAGATTTCAAAATTGCGATTCAGCAAGCATTGTACAAAAAGCAATTGGTAGAAGTATTACCATTGTTAATCAGCGAATTCAAAAACCGTAATGAAACCGTATTAGGAAACTTAATTCCTTCATTCTCTGGAATGTTGGCAATGGATTTCGGAATGTATTTCTGCGTAAGTTGTAATGAAACTTTACCGAACAATAGTATCAAAGCTTTTGAAAAAGACGCAGCACAATACAGCAAACTTTCTGGCGGATTGGCATTTTACAAATCAGACTTTAAAGTGTGCGATGCTTGGAAAAAATCACCAATTGATTCACTTGTAGTAAATCACGATTTATCTAGCTTAAAAGAAGCATCATTTCCTGTATTAGTTTTTGCAGGTGCGTACGATCCAATTACGCCAGCAGCTAACGGAAAGGCAATCGTGAAGAAATTCAAAAATGGATATGCAGTAGAAGCGAGTACATATGGACATGTGCCAAGTGTTTCTGCCATTGGAGACGAAGTAGTTGCAAGCTTTATCAACGATCCATCAAAAGCACCACAAGCAGATATTTTTGAAAGCGATTCAAAATTAGCAATGGTGCAAGGAATTAGTACAAACAAAGGAATTGCAAATATGGGAATGGCATTAAGTCAATTAGATCCATTATTATTATTCCCATTAGCCTTAGCACTTGGATTAATGATCTCTTTCATTATCGCACATTGCATCCGATTGGTAAAGCAAAAGAAAATGAAAGTATCAGACAAAGTGATCCGAATATTAAATGTGGTGACATCAACCTTAGGAGCAATTACGCTTCTAGGATTAATTATTGCATTATTAGACATGTCTGGAAAAAATCCATTCGCATTGGCATTCGGTTTACCAGAACAATATGACTATCTATTCATGATTATGATTGTATTTGTCATTGTCTTAGCCATTTCAATAGTTTACTTCTTCGCGAGCATGAAAAAACTGAAAGACAGAAGTATTTTATTCTCAGTAATATTCTCAAACATTTTGGTAGCAAGCTATTTCTACTATTGGGAAGTATTGGCATTTTAAACCCTTCTTTTATTAACTAACACATTAAAAATCAAAGAAATGAAAAACACAGTTTTATTTGATAGCTATGATAGTTTTATGAAAGAAGAAAAACTAGCCTATGACTATCGTTTAAATCCAGATAACGAGCTTGTACCAGAATTCTTTAGAGACTTTAAATATCCAATCTCTTCTTGGCCAATTATTTTGCCAGAACGATTAACAGATGAATTGGAACGTTTGAGTATCAGAATTCCACAACTCTTAAACAAAGTACCAGAATTATACTTTAAGAATGATGCAAAACGCATTGCAGATTTTTTCTTCCAAGGAAATGAGCAAATCGCAGAGTTTTTCATCATGTGTGTCCAAAAGAATACACCCGTAAGTTGTCGTTTAGATTTAACCTATACAACAACAGGTTTTAAAGTACTAGAAGCAAACATCGGTTCTGCCATTGGAGGATTAGAATTCCAACATTTTGAACCGTTGATGGAAGACATGCACAAAGAACTAAAAGGAACCAATGGGTTTGAGTACAAAACAAGACAAACCCAAAACTTCTACATGAAATTTATTGTAGATGAAATTGGAGAGGTTGGTGAACAAGTCAATGTATTCTTAGTTGGAAAAGAAGATGCCGATGAAACTTGGAAAGAAATTGAACGAAAGTTTTACAACGATTTACTCGTAGAAGAATTAGCAGATAGCAACAGAAAAGGTGATGTCTATATCGATACAATGGAATCCTTAAAATTCCAAAACAATGCACTGTATTACAAAGACAAGGTAATTCACTGTGTACTAGTATTAGATACAAATCTTAAAGGAATGACGCCAGACTTATTCCGAGCGTTACTCTTGGATACCGTATACTTCCCAGATCATTTAGGAAACATGTTCATCGGAGACAAAAGAACCTTAGGTATACTAAGACATTTGGCAGAACAAAAAGCGTTTAGTCAAGAAGATAATGAAATGATTATGCGAAACATTCCTTGGACAGAAACGGTAGAAGATACTGCCGTAATGTTTGAAGGAGAACCGCAATCATTAATTCCGTTACTAAAGCAAAACAAAGACGGATTTGTAGTGAAAGTTGCCGATGGAATGCAAGGAAATGACGTGTATATTGGGAAATACTTATCACAAGAAGACTGGGAAAAAGCAGTAGACAAAGCAGTAGCGCATGGAAAATACATCGCGCAAGAATTTAGTGATTCTATCAGCTTGCTTGCACCAGATGATACCAACGAATGGGCGCCTCATAAACTTATTTGGGGTTCATTCGGATTCGGAGATACCTACGGCGGCGTATGGGTTCGAATGTCAGCGCTCAAAAACACATCTGGTGTAATTAACTCTGCAACAGGTGCGATGGAAGCGATCGTATATGAATCGCATCCAAAAGAAAAAGCGCATGTGCTTACCATTTAGGTAAATGTAACTATCAACCTTTAAAAACACACAAAATGGAAACAATAGAAATCACATCAAATACACAAAGAGTCATTGAGAAACTTGATGGAGCTACTTTACGCTTAATCTATGAAGAGTTTTCCAATGCTTGGGCAGAAAAATTACAGGAACAAGGAAATGTACCTACTTTTTATGATCATATCATCAAAGATGGATTGACACTTTTTTCGATGAACATTTCTTCAATTCCTTGGGAACAAGACATACAGAGTATCATAAGTATTATGGAAAAATTTGCGCCACGCGAAGGCATTGAAGCTTTTGTATCGCAAATGATCAACTGGTACTATGGACGTTATGTCTCGTATGACATTCGCGTAAAACCGAATGAAATGATCAAAACGAAATTTAATGTAGACTTCCTGAAAAAACCAGGTAGAGATGGAATGTTTACCATGAGTCAAGGACGTTTTGATTGTTTAAAGTGGAAGGATGAAATTCTATTTAAAACTGTATACGATTTAGCAATGTACCAAATGCTCATGTGGGAATTAAAACCTAAGACCATTATTGAAATCGGTTCAGGAACAGGTGGAAGCGCTGTTTGGATGGCTGACTTAATGGAGTCGTATGGCGTACAAAGTAAAATTATTTCGTTTGATATCATCGCACCAAAAATCAAATACAACAATGTAACCTTCCTACAAGGTGATTGTAACGAGATTGAAAAAGTGATGAAAACAAAAATTTTAGAAAAAATGCCACATCCGTGGTTGCTTGTAGAAGATGCACATGTAAACGTATACGGCGTTTTACAACATTTTCATTCACTCATGCAAGAAGGTGATTACTTGATTGTAGAAGACAGTGAAAGCAAGCAAGACGAGATAGAACGTTTCTTGAAAGATACAGATGAAAGTTACTTAGTAGATGCACAGTATTGCGACTTTTTCGGTCACAATGTAACCTGTTCTTTCGATTCCATCTTTCGAAAAATGAAATAATAGACAATAAAACAACACACTAGACATTTTAAAAACAAATACCATGGAAGAATTACTAATAGAACCAATAACACAAAATACGATCTTAGCAGGACGACACGATAAGTTTGAATGGGAGCGTATTAAGGCAATTCCAGCTGTGATTAATGCAAAAGATCACGAGGTACCAAAAATCTTAGAGAATTTTGGCTATCCAGTATGCACATGGCCCGTAATTATTGATGAGAAAACGGTAGCAGATTTAGAAAAGCTCTCAGTAAAAATGCCAAGATTGATAAAACGCATTCCAGAACTCTATTTCAAGAATGATGAAAAACGCATTGCAGATTACTATTATCAAGGAAACGAGATGATCACACAATTTGCAATGCTTTGTCATAGTAAAAACATAGAAGTTGGATGCCGATTGGATTTCACCTATGCAAAAAAAGGATTCCAACTCTTAGAAGTAAACGTAGGCTCAACAATTGGAGGTTGGCAAGCACAAGCTTTTGAAAAGATTGTGCGAAACTATCATCCAGAATTGAGTGATCCTGTGACAGCTTCTAAATATGAATCGCGTGATACGCAAGATATCTACATTAAATTTTTGGTAGACAATATTGTAAAGTATTTAAAACCTACAGATACAGAAGCCAATGTATTTATAGGAGTTGGACGCATTGATAATGCTGAAATTGAAAAAACAATTCTTGACTTTTTTGATGAATTACTAGAAAAAGAGTTTGCAAAAAGAGGCTTAAAAGGTCGTGCGTATACAGGAAGATTTTCCTCGTTAGCCATCAAAAATGGAAGACTGTGTTGTGGAGATAAAGTAATGCACGGCGTGGTAGCTTTTAAAATGGAAGAAGACGAACAAATACCGCCAGATGTATTTAGAGCTTTCATCATGGATGAAGTGTATTTTCCAGACAACCTTACACATGGAATGTATGAAGACAAACGTAACTTAGAAATATTACGCACGTTAGCAGAACAAAAGGCATTTTCTGAAGAAGATAATGCATTGATTCTAAATTATATTCCGTGGTCGGCAGCCATTGCTGATAGAAAAGCAACCTATGAAGGAAAAACACAATCAGTAGCTGATATCTTAAGAGCACATAAAGATGATATGGTTATCAAAGATGCTTTAGGATATCAGGGAATTGATGTGTTTGTGGGTAAATTCTCTTCGGATGAAGAATGGGAAAAAGCCATACAACTTGCATTTTCTGGGACGAATTTCTTAGCACAAGAATATAATGAATCTATTGATTATTTAGCACCAAATCGCGAACAAGAATGGACCCAACATAAATTGGTTTGGGGATCATTTGGTTTTGGAGACGATTACGGCGGTGTTTTTGTCCGAGTTTCGGAAGTGAAAACAGACGTTGGTATTATAAACTGCGCTAGAGGCGCTTTAGTAGGCTTAGTATACGAAACTAAAAAATAACGAGTCATGATACACATTTTTTATACATATACATCAGAAGAAAATCACAATGCTTTGTTGCGCAAGTATTTACCTGTGTTACCACAAAGCTACCGTGAAAAAATACTTCGTTTTCGAAATTGGAAAGATGCGCAGTTATCGCTTCTTGGACGTGTATTGTTGGAACATGGAATTAAAACTAAATTTCCACAATATGCAGATATGTTAGAGATTGCGTATACGGAATACAGAAAACCGTATTTTAAAGATCACGATCTAAAATTCAATATATCACACTCTAAAGATATGGCAATCTGTGTTTTATCTGATGGAGCAGATATGGGCGTTGATATAGAAGAAATTGCACCTGTAAATATCAACGATTTTAAAGATTATATGACACCTTTTGAATGGCAAGAAGTAGTAAATGCACCTAAAAAAGAAGATGCATTTTATCAATACTGGACGAAAAAAGAAGCTGTGATAAAAGCTGACGGAAGAGGTTTATCTATACCATTAAAAAGTTTTGAGGTCAAAGAAGAAATGGCACAAATTGAAAACAATTCATATGTCTTACAAGAAATCTTTTTAGACATGAATTACAAGTGCTATGTGGCACTTAAGAAAAATGCTTCTCAACAACCTACTTTTGATGAAAAAGTACAGTTAAAAGAAGTTAGCATTGCACCTGAAGCTGTGATGGCATTGGTGTAAGCAATTACAAATAACTCTCAGATTCGAATCAACAGTTCTTATCGATTCGAGTCCAATCATATAAGAAATAGTAAAAAATGATTCTATCTAACATTGTATGTAATGTTGGAGCAGGAGTATGCATGCTATTTTTTAAGCCTGCATTATGCATTAGACCCTTATAAATCGTTCAATTCAACCCTTCTAATGTGTAGTGTGGGCTATAAACAAAAAAAGTGATGATCATTCATGTCAGAATGGTTTTCTAGTGTTGTGTTTGAAGAAGTTGCCGAACAATATTCGGAATTTCATTAAGGTAGTATCCAAAATACTGTGTAAAGTATGATTTAAGGCGGGTTTTAAAACCCGCCTTAAATTTTTGTATAATTTTATAACACACACAGTTATTATGACACCAGAAGAGAAAAAACAAT